>PVMK01134547.1_pt1 | contig 28814 bp, 33 predicted proteins | sample 1853481 | NCBI WGS metagenome assembly PVMK01 (sample SAMN08533507, study PRJNA380276) | Marine sediment metagenome, whole genome shotgun sequencing project.
ATACGCGCGGCGGATTCGGGGCTGATATCGTCCCAGGCGCCGCCGTGTTGGGCACGTAAGCTGGCAATAGCGTCGATATCTTGCTGGAAGTCTGACATGGTGATACCTCGTGATACTCGGTAGTGAAGTGTGAACGACGATTGGCCATGCCCTCTTGTGGCGCGGCTATCTCATCAGCTGCGAGTATAGTAGTCTCCATTTGCCCATAAATGAAATAAATGGGAAATATTTTTATTATTCATATTGTGAATTCAAAGGCATAGCCACAGTCATAGAATCTGCACGCGTTATCGGGTATTCGACGGAACTTGCTCACAGAGAAAGCTGGTTCGTCCCGCTCTCGGTCTCCGATACCGCCATGAGGGCGTGGGGTTCCAACCGAGTGGGGGTATCGGAGACCGAGAGCCGTGGATATGAGAGTGTTTACAGCGTCGCCAGGATTCCAGCCTTCAATTCCCGTTTCAGGATCTTGTTAGTAGCATTGCGCGGCAATTCCCGCTCGCTGAAAAACACCCGGGTGGGTACCTTGTAGGCCGCCAGGCGGGTGCGGGCGAAGTCCAGCAGGGCCGCCTCGTCCACCGATTTTCCCGGGTGCAGGTGCACTACCACCGCCACTTCCTCGCCCCAGCGCTCGTGGGGCAAGCCAATGGCCGCGACTTCTTTCACCGCATCGTGCTCCAGCAATTCGTTCTCGATCTCCACCGGGTAGATATTCTCACCACCGCGGATGATCATATCCTTGGCACGATCCGCCAGAAACAGGAAGCCCTCGTCGTCCAGATAGCCGATATCACCGGTCTTGAGCCAACCGTCCCGGAACTCTTCCTCGTTGGCCTGGGGCCGGTGCCAGTACTCCCTGATATTGGCGCAACTGCGCACCCAGATTTCACCGGTAGCCCCCTCTGGCAGCGCAGTGCCATTTCCGTCACAGATACGGATATCGACGATAGGCGCGGGGAATCCGGCACTGCCAGGCTTATAGAAAAAAGCCTTACCGGCCAGGGATGCACCCTGGGCGTTGGTCTCGGTCATCCCCCAACCGGTACCACTGAAGTTCTGGGGTAGCTTCTGGCCGATCAACTTGGAGACTTTCGGCGGAGTAGCCGCGCCGCCAATCCCCAGAGAGAACAGACTGCTGGTATCAGCGGCATCGAATTCGGGTGATTCCAACAAGTCCAGCATCATGGCCGGGGCGGCCGCAATGGTGGTGACACGCTCCTGCTCGATGTACTGAAGGGCTTTGTTCACCTCCCACTTGTACATCATTACTATGCGGCGCCCGCCACGCAGGTTAGCCAGGAACTGGGCATGGCAGCCGCTGACATGGAACAGTGGCACGGCCAACAGGGAGGTGGGTTCAAAGCCTCTTTCCAGCATGGCGCCAATCGTCTCACCATTACACATGGCCGCCGCTATCGCCGCACATTCAAAATTATACAGGGCCTGACAGATTGCCCGGTGGGTGGATGCGGCGCCCTTGGGTTTGCCGCTGGTGCCGGAGGTGTACATGATCATGGCCAGATCTTCAGCGGCAATATCTACAGGCTCCGGTTTCGCACCCTGAAAATCCGCCACCAGGGTGGCCAGGCCCAGGGGATCATCGGCGTTAGTGGGTCGGGCGATGACCGCCTCGATACCCTTGTCCCGCAACAGCTGCGCCACACCGTCATAGCGCTGCTGGTCACAGAACACCAGCCGGGCGCCCGCATCCTCCACCGTATAAGCGATATCGGCGGGCCGGCCCCAACTGTTGACCGGCACAATGACAGCCCCAATGCTGATCACCCCTATAAATATCGCCATCCACTCCGGGTAGTTGCGCATAGCCACAGCTACCCTGTCACCGGGCGCGACCCCTCGGGCCTGCAAGGCGGCGGCGATGGCGTCCGCCTCGTCCATCACATCATTGAAGCTGCGGCGCTCCCCCTCGTAGATCAGAAATTCCCGATCGCCGTGCTGCCGCGCCACTGACAAGGCCTCAACCAGATTGGCCGGCGCCTGCGCGTAGTAATAACCACTGGCTTCGTCGCCGGCCAACTCGTAGGGCGCGCCTTGTGCGGTCAGTTGTGCCATAACGGCATCGAATTCCTGCTTTATATCAGACATTGGCCTGTTCCTTTGTTTACGTTTTTGACTCCGCGGCGCAGGAATCCAGAGAGCTCAAGGACCTGCTGGATCCCAGCCCACTCAGGGATGATGTAGTGTCCGTTCCTGCGGGCCGGCCATCCGGATGGCCAGCCCGCGGATCTTCACGAACAAATGGGTGAGCGGCATATTAACCAGTGCTATTGTCTGCGCCAATGGCAGGGTTTTGCATTGTTCCTTGTCATGATTTTGCACCAGGGCGAACAGTTTGCCCACCGGCAGGCGGCAAGTACAATGAAGCTGGTACAGGAGTTTATTCCAATGGCAGACACAATCCCCCTACGCTACGCTCAATCCCTGCTGCGACTGGCGCCCATGCGGTCGGAACAACTGCGTGTTGAACTGGTTGAGCTCAACCTGCCCCTGGTCCTGCTGCAAGATAATGCCGTAGCCGACGCCCGCATTCCAGTGGATGACTACGGCCGCCTTTTTATTCACCTGGTACACAAATTACAGCAAGACTTGCCCTCCCACAGCGGTGACGTGGAAAGCACTCTGCTGTTCAGCGCCTACCGGATGATGTTCCAGGCCATGCTGCACGCGAGCAACCTGGGGCAGGCCATGCAGCGCGCGTCCGTGTATTTCCAGCGATTACAATCCCGGGGGGAAACCTTTCATCTGGAAGAGGCAGGGGACCAGGTCTGCTGCCGCTTCGATTTTTCTGAAGAACAGGACCGAACACTGCTGTCGCCGGAGAATTTCAGTATGGAGCAGCTGAACTGGCTGCCCGGGGTCACCGGACAGGTGTTATCCATGGCCATGTGGCACCGTGTCTGCGGCTGGTTTATCGGTAGTTTCATCGACCTCAGCGCTGTCGAGATGAAACAGGCCGCCAAACCACACAAGGATTACACCGAGGTCTTCGGTACACCAGTGCAATTTTCCGCCGGACGGGATGGCTTCTATTTCCATCGCCGTTACCTGCAATTTCCCATCGTGCAGAGCGAGGCCTCCCTCAACAGAATGCTCGAGACCTACCCGGCGGAGCTGTTCAAGATCGGCCCGGACACCCACGGTATCGGCAACAAGGTAAAGCTGTTGATCGGCACCGATTTCGAGCGGGCCATACCCAGCTTGCAGGACGTCGCCGAGCGCCTGCATATGACCACCCCCACCCTGCATCGCCGCCTGCGGGAGGAAGGTACTTCATTTCAGCAACTGAAGGATCAATGCCGCAAAGACGTGGCCATCGGCTACCTGACCAGCGGTCACCACACCACTGCGCAGCTGGCCGAGTTGATGGGGTTTTCCGATAGCAGTACCTTCCACCGGGCCTTCAAGAAGTGGACCGGATTAACTCCCCAGGAATACCGCTCAAAACATTGCTAGCCGCCGAAAAGCCCTCAACCGGCACGATGCCGCGTTAAAAATGGTCGAACAATGCTCATGTACTGTCGTGTACACTCCGCTTGTTCGGCCATTTTTGCCTTGCCTCGCACCGCTTGAGGACTTTTCGACTGGCTAGCAGTTGAAAATTCCTGCCCCCACACTTTGCAACTTCAGGCAATTGCAAGTTGCGGCTGCTGAACTAGAATAACTCCCATACCAATCACACACGTGGGAGAACAATCATGGCTTACTTCATCACTGGCGGCACCGGCTTTATCGGACGCAACTTCATCGACAAGCTCAAGGAACGCAAAGGGGACATCTACGTCCTCACTCGCGCGGCTTCCATGCACAAGTTCGAGGACTTGCAGCAGCGCTTCGGGGAGCACAACGACCGGCTGATTCCAGTCACCGGCGACCTGCAACAGCCCCTGCTGGGCCTGGATGAGGCAACTATCGCCGACCTGAAGGGCAAGATTGAGCACTTCTGTCATTTCGCGGCAATCTATGACATCGGCGCGTCGGCTGAAGCCCAGACGGCTACCAATATCGATGGCACGCGCAACGCCATCCGCCTGGCCGAAGCGCTGGACGCGGGCTGTTTCGCGCACGTCAGCTCCATCGCCGCCAGCGGCCTGTACCAGGGCACTTTTCGGGAAGACATGTTCGAGGAGGCGGAGAACTACGAACACCCCTAGCTCGCCCCAGACACGAGTCCGAGGGCATTGTGCGCAATGAGTGCCAGGTGCCCTGGCGCATCTACCGTCCCGGCATGGTCGTGGGCAACTCCAAAACCGGTGAGATCGACAAGATCGACGGCGCCTACTACTTCTTCAAAACCCTGCAGAAAATGCGCAACATATTGCCACCCTGGTTCCCGTTAATCGGTATCGAGGGCGGCAAGTTCAACATTGTCCCCGTGGACTATGTGGTGGATGCCATGGATCACATCGTCCACCTGGACGACCTGGACGGCGCTGCTTTCACCTGACCGACCCCGAGCACCACAGCATAGGCAACATGATGAACATCTTCGCCGAGGCCGGCCACGCGCCGCGCTTCAGCATGCGCCTGGACATGCGTAGTGTTCAGCTTTATTCCGAGTTTTGTGCGCACCACCCTGGCCGGCCTGCCGCCGGTGAAACGCATCATCAGCACCCTGCTGGAAGATATGGGTATGCCCGACTCGGTGATGATGTTTATGAACTACCCCACGCGCTACGACAACCGGGATACCGAGCGCGCCCTCAAGGGCAGTGGCATCACCTGCCCGGACCTGCGCGACTACGCCCCGGTGATCTGGGACTACTGGGAGCGCAACCTGGATCCCGACCTGTTTGTGGACCACTCCTGGAGGGCAATGTCGGGCGGCAAGGTGGTGCTGATCACCGCGCCTCTTCCGGTATCGGCAAGACCTCCGCCTGCGCCTGGCACAGGCCGGTGCCCATGTCCTGCTGGTGGCACGCAGCGCCGACAAACTTGAAGAGGCAGCCGCTGAGGTCGCGGAGCTGGGCGGGGTGGCCACCATATACCAGGCGGATGCCTCCGACCTGCAGGACTGCGACCGCCTGATAGCCGAGGTACTGGAGAACCACGGCTTCGTCGATATCCTGATCAATAATGCCGGTCGCTCCATTCGCCGCTCCCTGGAACTGTCCTACGACCGTTTCCACGATTTCGAGCGCACCATGCAGATCAACTACTTCGGCGCCGTGCGCCTGACCATGGGCCTGCTGCCCTCCATGAGCGAGCGTCAACAGGGCCATATCATCAACATGTCATCCATCAGCGCCTCACCCCCAGCCGCGTTTCTCCGCCTACGTGGCCTCCAAGTCGGCCTGGACGCCTGGACCCGCGCGGCCGCGGTCGAGTTCTCCGACCGCAACGTGCGCTTCACCACCATCAACATGCCACTGGTGCGCACCCCCATGATCGCGGCAACCAGCGTCTACGACTCCATGCCGGTGCTGACCCCCGATGAAGCGGCGGACATGGTGGTGGAAGCGGTGATCAAAAAGCCCAAGCGCATCGCCACAAATATGGGTATCTTCCTGCAGGTGATGACCGCGGTAGCACCCAAGTTCTCGGAAGTGATGATGAACACCGTATTCCGCATGTTCGGCGACTCCGCCGCGGCCCGCGGCAAAAAGCCGGAAAAAGTCGAGGTATCCAACGAGCAGGTGGCGCTGGCTTCGCTGATGAAGGGCGTGCATTTCTAGCATCGCCGTCTGTAGCAGCGGCCTCTGGCCGCGACCTGATGTTTGACAGGTCGCCCTCAGAGAGGGCTGCTACAAGAGCAGGGTGGTACTTGTTAAGCTGTGCCAAATGAGCTTAAGTATGCGCCTCTCACCAAATGCTCAGGAACACACCATGACGGGACCGAAATACGCCGGGCTGGATACGCTGGCCCTGCACGCCGGCGCGCAACCGGACCCTGCCACCGGGGCCAGGGCGACGCCGATCTACCAGACGGCCTCATTCACTTTCCCCGATTCGGATTACGCCGCCTCGCTATTTAATCTGGAGCGCACCGGGCACGTGTACTCCCGCCTGAGCAACCCCACCAACGCGGTGCTGGAAGAGCGTATCGCAGCACTGGAGGGCGGTGTTGGCGCTATTGCCACCGCCAGCGGACAGGCGGCGCTGCACCTGGCCATTGTCACCCTGATGGGGGCCGGCTCACACATCGTCGCCGCCAGTGCCCTGTACGGTGGCACACACAACCTGCTGGCCTATACCCTGCCGCGTTTCGGTATTGAAACCACCTTTGTAGATGCGCGTGATCCCGAGGCCTTTCGCGCCGCGATCCAGGACAATACGCGCCTGGTATTTGCCGAGACTGTGGGCAACCCGGGGCTGGATGTGCTGGATATTCCGGCGGTATCCGACATTGCCCACGCAGCAAACCTGCCGCTGATGGTGGATTCGACATTCACCACCCCCTACCTGATGCAACCGCTGGAACTGGGCGCCGACATCATCCTTCACTCCGCCACCAAGTTCCTCAGCGGACACGGCATCGTCATCGGCGGTTTGCTGGTGGATGGCGGCAAGTTCGACTGGGACGCCTCGGGTAAATTCCCCAGCCTGACCGAGCCCTATGTGGGTTTTCACGATCTGGTGTTTACCGAGGAGTTTGGTCCCGCCGCCTTTATCGTCCGCGCCAGGAAGGAGGGCCTGCGGGATTTTGGCGCCTGCATGAGCCCCACCACGGCATTCCATATTCTGCAGGGCATCGAAACACTGGGCCTGCGTATGCAACGCCACGTGGATAACACCCGCGAGGTGGTGGCTTTTTTGCACCAGCATGAAATGGTTGCAGCGGTAGCCTACCCGGAACTCGACGGCCACCCGGATCAGGAACTGGCTGCGCGCCTGCTGCCGCGGGGTTGCGGCGCTGTATTCAGCTTCGATCTCCAGGGCGGACGCGACGCCGGCATCGCCTTTGTCGATGCCCTGGACCTGTTCTCCCACCTGGCCAATGTAGGGGATGCCAAGTCACTGGTCATCCACCCGGCCAGTACCACGCATCACCGAATGGAAACAGATGCGCTGCAGGCCGCGGGCATATCCTCCGGCACCATACGACTCTCCATCGGCCTGGAACAGGTGGGCGACCTGATTACCGACCTGAAACTGGGCCTGCGCGCGGCGGAGAAAGCCGCTGCAAAGGCGGCGGGACAATGAAACTCGAGGTGCGCGGCAACAGCGCTTACTGCTACACCAACAGCAGGGACATTGATCCAGACCAGGGCAGTATTGTCTTTGTGCACGGTGCCGGCATGAACCACACGGTGTGGACGCTGTTTGCCCGCCACTTTGCGCGGCACGGGCGCAACGTCATTGCCATAGATCTGCCCGGGCATGGGCGCTCCGCTGGCCAGCCCTGCGCTTCCATCGAGGAAATGAGCGACTGGGTAGTGGATCTACTGGATGCGCTGCAGTTGCAACAGGCCGCTCTGGTCGGCCACAGCCTGGGCAGCCTGGTGGCCCTTGACTGCGCCGCTCGCCACCCCGGCCGGGTGCGCACCATTGCGCTGGTGAGCTGCACCGCGCCCATGCAGGTTTCCGATGCCATCCTCGACGCCGCTGCCGCCAACGACCACGCCGCCTTTAACATGCTGACCGAATACGGCTACAGCAAGCGCCATCTGTACGGGGGCAACAGTAATCCCGGCATGTGGATGGTGGGCAGCACCCTGCGCCTGTTCGAGCGTTCCCGCCCCGGTGTGTTACATGCGGATGTGAGTGCCTGCAACAATTACCAGGCGGGACTGGCCAGAGCTGCTACGGTGAAGTGCCCGGTACTGGTAGTGTCGGGTGAAGGGGATCGCCTGACGCCGGTAAGAACCACCCAACCGCTACTCGACGCCCTGCCCTCACCGACAGTCAGGATAATTCAGGGCGCGGGGCACACGCTGATGGTAGAAGCACCCAACGCACTGCTGGATGTCCTCAGGGAAGTGCTCTAGATCTCAAAGCGATAGCGTCGCAGGTAAACAGCAACCCCCACCGCAGCTGCCGCGAACAACAGCCCCAGTAATATGCCCATGAGATTCAGGCTGGACCAGTCGGGCCCGTAAAAATAAAAACCGACCGCGCTACCTCCATCGATATAATGCGGCAGGTGATTTACCACCGCAGAGGCGACATATTCTGTGCCCAGGAATACACCCTCGATCACCATCAGTCCGACCACCGGAGCGATGGCGAGCATAAAGGGCGAGCGCCGGGCCGCTGCCGAGGCCAGCAATAACCAGGCATAGGCCGGGGCTATCCACAAAGCCGTGAGCACCCAACCGCCAATCTGCTTGAGAAACAGGGGTACGAAGTCAATGTTGCCCAGAACCAACTGGAACGGATCCATATCCATGCGCCACACCACGAGCATGGCCAGCACAGTGCAAACCAGCTGGGTGACAATCGATACGGCGATAAATATCGCCGGGGCAACCACCAGGGCCACGGCCAGCTTGGATAATACCTCCTCCCACTCCGACACCGGCATGGATTTCCAAAACAGGATGCTGCGGTCTTTGCGGTCGTTGTACAAACTACCCAGCAGATAATTGACAGACACCAACACCAATATCATCACCATGAAGGTGTGCAACAGGTTCAGCATCGGGTTGAGGCTATCTACCGTCTTCTCGCTCTGGCCCTGTGAGTCCGCCCTCGCTTTGGGCTTGAAGTTCCACTCTTTGGAAAAATCCCAATCATCCTCATCGACAGGCCCTTCCTGTTGTTCTACACGGTACTCGTAATTCACCTCATCGTCGTCACCAATGTGAATGGTGATATTCATGCTGCTGGCCGACTCCTCATGCACAATCACCTGCATGATGGCGTCCCCCATCACACTGATGCGATTGGCCAGGAGCACGCTGAGCAGCATAATCACTGCAAGCCCCAGGGCAATTGCTACCGGCGTCCAGAACAGTGAATTTTTATATTCCTGTAGCTCGCGCTGCACCAGGGTGAATATGCGATGGGACTGTGCGGGCTGTGTATTAACCATGTGCATGGTCTCCTCCAACAATGGCAACAAACAAGTCGGATACCGAGGGTGTTCGCAACTCGCCCAGCGACGCCAATGACTCGCGCTGCACGCCTTCGTAAATAAATGCTTTGCCACCCAGAATACTGCGCTTGCCCACATGCGGGATGCTTACCGCTTTTGCGACTGACTCGCCCACCGCGTGCAATTCGACGAATTCATCTTCGATGGCCGTCATCGATTTGTTCAATACCAACTTGCCGTTATTCAGGAACATCACACCGGTAAGGATATTCTGAACCTCCTCGATCTGGTGGGTGGAGATGATAATGGTGCGCTCCCCGTCATAGTAATCGTTGAGTAATTGCTCAAAGAAACGCTTGCGAAACAATATGTCCAGGCCCAGGGTGGGTTCGTCCAGAATCAACAGCCTGGCATCGATGGCCATCACCAGTGCCAGATGCAGCTGCACCATCATGCCCTTGGACAAGTGGCGGATGCGCCGCGACAGATTTATTTCAGTACTGCGCAGAAACTCCTCGGCCTGCTCACGATTGAACCGCGGGTGAATGCCCGAGACATAATCGAGCAATTGACAAACTTTCATCCAGCGCGGCAATACAGCGGTATCTGCGATAAAACAGACCTGTCCCATCAGCTTTGAACGTTCGCTGCGCGGGCAGTTGCCAAGCACGTCGACTTCCCCGTCGTACTCGGTCAGCCCCAGCAGTGCGCGCAACAGGGTGGTCTTGCCGGCTCCGTTAGGCCCAATCAAACCCACCACCGACCCGGCTTCAAGGTCGAAGTCGATATGGTCAACGGCCTTGATATCACCGAAGGATCTGGACAGGCCCCTCGCCCGTATGATGCTTTCCATTAGTCATCGCTCCCGGCGTCGAGCAACATTCCCACCACGTCATTCATATCCATACCCAAAACCTGTACCCGCCCTATAAACGCTGGGATTTCCTCGTCTACAAACCGTCGTTGCTGATCACCCGTCAGCGTGCCGCATGCACCAGCGGTGACGAACATACCCAGGCCCCTGCGCTTTTCCAACAGTCCCACTTCTACCAACTCCTGATAGGCCTTGCCTACGGTTAGGTGATTGATCTGGTAATCCGCGGCGACCTGCCGCACCGAGGGCACGGCCTCGCCCTCGGGGAAGGAGCCGTCCATGATACGTTCGATGACCATTTCCCGCAGCTGTTTATAGATAGGCTGCTTGTCATTCCACTCTACGGTCACATCGCGCTCCCTTGCAGGCTGCTAGTCATGATGCAGGTCACCCGAGCCCAGAATGGACTGGTCAATTTCCGGGTCGCCGCTATAACTCACATCGCCACTACCCATGATGTTTACATCCAGTTCCTGCACTTCGCCAACCCTGACGTCACCCGAACCCACGATATTCACCTCTACAGAGGCCGCTGCAATCGAGCCCAGGTCGACATCGCCCGAGCCGACAACATGAATCTCCACCCTATCGGCACTACCTGCATCCTGCGCAACAATATCGCCCGAGCCGTTCACGGAGACCTCTATCGTTTGCGCGCTCAACTTACCCAGCTGGATTTCTCCGGACCCCGACAACACCATCTGCAGCCGTTGAGCAACAAGCTCTACCGCCTGAATCTCCCCGGACCCACTCACCATCAAAGTTACATCCCGTCCGGTAACAGCGAACAACTTGACCTGACCGGAGCCCGCGACAGAAACATGAAGGTTGCGAGCCTCCAGCGGTTTCACATAGACATCCCCGGAGCCCGTCAATTGTAAGTGTTCCAACTGGGCCACCGTCAGTTTGAATTTCACCGCGCCGAAACTCTTGCCCGAGTGGGTTCTGCTTTGTCCCAGCACCAGGGTGTCCCCGTCCAGAAAGAAGGGCTGCCTTTCCAGATCCTTACTGCTGCCACGCAGCTGCAGCAATTCATCCTCGCCCTGGGTAATCTCCACCGTGGAGCTGCCGTGCACCAGGATACGCTGAAAATCAAGACCCTCTACCCGCTGGGTGTCCGCACGCCCCACTCCGGCCAGCAACAGCGTGGATAAAACAACTATTAGGCGAAACATCACTCTGTACTCCTGAGCATTATAACCGTTGGTGCAGTTTGCCAGCGGGTTGGTCGAGCCAGTGCGTCAGCACTTCCACGACCAGCGTCAGGAGGACAAAACACACTAAAGCGAGTGCACCGCCGCCCAGCGTACTTACCAATGCGCAAACAAGAAATACAACCGCGTAGTTCAACACGCGGTCATCACTGTAGCTCATCACATTTCTACTCGGTTTCAAATTCATCTCCAGCGCCTCATTGATATGGTGTTATACATGACTATAGCACCATAATTTCAAAGAGCAAGCTTTTTTTTGTAGATGAATGGCCTGTTTAACCTAGAAACCGCAGTTGGGCGCGAAAAAGATGTGCAAGATATTGATGTGCATGGGGAATATGAAAAACGCGTGGTCACCTTATTGGTGATGAGTGCTTTTTCAAATTTCCCAGGTGCATCAAGAGCTTGTGCAGACTTTCGTGATCCAACTGCGGTTTCTAGGTTTAAGGCGATCGTTGATAAATCCCGCTGCTCGGTGCGGGTGGAGGCCGCCCTCTTTGTCGGGTTCTCGATCTGTCAGACATATCGCGACTCTCGGAAGCAGCGGAGCGTGGCAACGGGTGCCTCAATTGCGGGCGCGGCCCGGGGGAAATACTGATCTGGATCAAATGAAAGCTAACACGACCACAATAGTGTAAATAATTATCTACCAGCGTGCTGCCGATCAGATTATAAACAGCCCTCGACGTTTTACTGAGTGAACAAACCAGACGGCCAGGCCTCACGTGGCCCCCACAGATCTACCCCACTTTAAACAGGTGACAACTAATGGATCCAAAACCCTGTGTCTTTATCCACGTCAACCACAAACAGATTCTCGGCGCGCATGTCGGCGAGCGGTCGTTACGGCATTTTTCCACTCACAACGACAAGTTTGATATCGAGTTTATTGAAACCCGCGATCACCCTTTTCTGATGGCTCGGGATGGTGATTTATTCCTGCGCAATGGGGTTCAGCGCAAGTGGCGCATGAGTGACTTGCAATCGTTCACACCATTGCGGTTTATGCCACCGCAGTTAATGGGTTTCAGGGGCAGAGCCCTGGTCATCGACCCGGATGTATTCGCAGTGAGCGATGTATGGGAGCTGTTGAACCGGGACATGGCAGGCAAGGCTATCCTGTGCCGGCCCCGCAGCCGCATCAGCAAAAGCGTCAATGGCCCGATGGCCAGCAGCGTTATGTTGCTGGACTGTGCGAAATTGACCCACTGGCACACCCCGGAGCAATTCAATGAAATGTTTGATGGCACACGCGACTACAAAAAGTGGATCACGCTGCTGTACGAAGATCGCGACACTATTGGCTTGCTTGAGAAGAACTGGAATGACCTGGACGTGTTAAACCGCAGAACAAAGATGCTGCATACCACCAAGCGCTGGACCCAGCCATGGAAAGCGGGGCTGCCTATTGACTTCATCCCGGCGGATAAATCCAGGTACTTCCCCCCCATCGGCTGGGTAATGCACTTGCGACGCAAAGTGTTTGGCGATTACGCTTTCCTGGGTCACTACAAGTCCCATCCGGACAAGAACCAGGAAGATCTGTTCTTTGGCCTGCTCAAAGAGTGTCTGGACATGGGTACGGTAAGCGATGATATGGTGCAATATGAAATGTCCCACAACCATGTGCGCCAGGATGCGGTCAGGGTGGTGAGTAAGGTCAGGCCCCTGGGCGAGACACTGGCGGCACTGCCGGCCTGAGTAGCCGGGGCTTACCGCTCAACGCTGTGTCAGGCTTTTTTCCATATTTTCGGCAATAGAGGCGGCCACTTGTTTGGCCCGCTGCGCCCGCTCGCCACTGAAGTGCTCATCCACAGTGGCGATAAAAAAATCCAGCCAGCGCTGGAAGTCCTGTTTTTGCAACGGGCGTTTGCCGTGTAATTGTCGGTGGATATTCATCGTATGGCGCTGGTAGGTTTTCTCTCCCAGCAACAGTTTGCACCAGTAATCCACGATATGCGGCAAGTGCACCGCCGGCTCGATCTCCGCCACATCGACAAAGATAGGCGCCAGTTGCTCGTCCGCCAACAGGCACTGATAGAAGCGGTCTACGAAATACTCGATATTCTCCCTGGAGTCCAGATCCGGCTTGCGCAGGTCATGGCTCATGGCGCAGAGCTCCAACCGCCTGACAAGTCAGGACCAAGTGGCCGGAACACTATTTCTTCCTACTCTTCTTGCTCTCTTTAGCGTGGGTCTTCAAGCGCCGCTTGCGCTGCACCTGGCGCTCGGTCAATTTGCCGCGCTTTTCAGTGTAGGGATTTTCACTCGTGCGGAACTCGATACGCACCGGCGTCCCGACCAGCTTCAATTCACGACGATAGACTTTTTCCAGGTAACGTTGATAACTGGTGGGAACATTACCCGTCTGGTTACCGTGGATCACGATCAGCGGTGGGTTCTGTCCGCCGGCATGGGCATAGCGCAACTTGATCCGTCGGCCGTTAATCATGGGCGGCGCATGATCAAACACGGCGCCTTCCAGAATACGGGTCAGGGCATTGGTGTTGAGCTTGCGAGTGGCGGACTGATAGGCCGCATTGACCGACTTGTACAGATGGCCCACCCCGGTACCGTGCAGTGCCGAGATGAAGTGGGTATCGGCATAGTCGGCAAACTGCAGGCGCCGGTGCAACTCCGTCTTGATCCAGTCGCGTTGGTCCGGCTCGATGCCGTCCCATTTGTTGACCGCCAGCACCAGGCCGCGCCCCGCTTCAATGCAGTGCCCCAACAGATGCATATCCTGATCAACGATACCCTCATGGCCGTCCATGACCAGAATCACCACGTGGGCGTCAGCCACCGCCTTCAGCGTTTTTACAATAGAGAATTTTTCCACCGTCTGCCGGATGTTTTTGCGCCGCCTGACGCCGGCGGTATCGATCAGGGTGTACTTCTGCCCGTGGCGCTCATAGTCGATATAAATACTGTCTCGGGTAGTGCCCGGTTCGTCGAAAACCACGACCCGCTCCTCACCCAACAGGCGATTCACCAGGGTCGACTTACCCACATTGGGCCGCCCCACTATGGCCACCCGAATACTGTCCGGATAGCGCTCGCGCTCCGTCTGCTCCCGGGCATCGGGAAAGGTCGCCAGCACATGATCGATCATACTGCGCACGCCGCGGCCGTGGCTCGCCGCGATAGCGTACATGGACGGCACACCCAGCGAGTAAAAATCGCCGGTGGCCACGTCCTCATTGAGGCCGTCGATTTTGTTCACCACCAGGTGAAAGGCCTTATTGCGCTGGCGCAGATGCCTGGCCAGGGCCTCATCCGTGGCGTTCAACCCCTCCCGGGCATCCACCATGAACAGCACCGCATCGGCCTCTTCGATCGCAGTCAATGACTGGCCGGCCATTTCAGAATCTATACCGTGTTCATCGCCACTGATACCGCCGGTATCAATGACCACAAAGGGCCGGCTGCCTATTTTGGCTTCGCCGTATATTCGATCCCGTGTCAGGCCGGGGAAATTCGCCACCAGCGCGTCCCGGCTCCGCGTGAGCTGATTAAAAAGAGTGGACTTGCCAACGTTGGGACGCCCGACCAGAGCGATAACAGGAATCACTTCTTCGCTGTAATCTCATAGACAGCCAGCTTACCGCTGTTGCCAAACACATAGAGGATGTTGCCGTCGCTCAACATATCAGCCCTGACCCCATCGCCGTCAACTTTGACCCGACCAGCGAACTGGCCATCAACCTGGGAAAGCAGATGTACATAACCCTCAAAATCCCCCACCGCCACATAACTGCTCACCGGTGTCGGCCGCGATAGCTCGCGATAACCCAGGGCGGTCTGTGTCCAGCGTACGCCCTGGCCATTGCGTAAGTAGGCGGTGAGGGTGCCATCCTCATCGGCCACGTATAGGTTGCCAAATCCCTGGGATACACCGGAAAACGAGGACACATCCTGCTGCCATAGCTTGCGACCACTGGCCGCGTTGATGGCCACCACCCGGCCCTGGTAGCTGGCGGCGTATAGTTCGCTACCCGCCAGTACCATGGTGCCATCCACATCCACGATTCGCTCAATCTCGGATCGGCCCTGGGATATCGCCACTCGCACCTCCCAGCCAATAGCGCCGGTTTGCGCATCAAAAGCCAGCACACGACCATTGGCGAACCCCGCGTAAACCACACCGTTGCGCAGTATGGGCACGCTGGTACCCCTGATCGTCAACACCGGTACATTGCTGTCGTAGGTCCACAGGATCTCTCCTGTGTGGAAATCCAGACCCTGCAATTTACCGTCGTAGGTCTGGGCGACAACGACCTTGCCGTTGGCCTGGGGTGGAGCCAGCACCTCACCACGCAGCTGGGTAGACCACAGCAACTCCCCGGAACCGGCATCTAGCTTCAGGACAAAGCCCTCACTGCTACCCAGTAACACCGCATCGTCATAAACTCCCACGCCACCAGACAGCGAGGTATCCAGGTCGACCTTCCACAGAGACTTGCCTTTAGCGCGCTCAAACGCCCTGACCCGGCCCTCAGCGGAGGCCGCGTAAATCACGTCGCCGCTTATCGCCGGCTGTATCCGGTAGAGGCCATCGCCCTGGCCATCCCCAACCCCGGCGGACCAGAGCTTCTTGATCTTGACGGTCTGCTCGATTTTGACCAGGTCCACCGGCGCGGTGGGATCATCATCATCATCGAACCAGCCTGAGATAGTGCTACAGCCGGTCAGGCTGAGGGCCATTGCCAGCGTAAGAAGCCACTTAGTTTCCCACCTCATTGCGTCAACCCTCCTGGCTGTCGGCTGTAGCGCCCGCTCCGCCATCAGCTGCCGCGTCGACTTCCACAGCCGCCGCGTCTTCCGCCTCTGGCTGCATCTCCACCGACACCTCGGTGGTGCGGGCGGGAACAGGGTTCAAACTCTGCAATTTCTGCTCCAGGGCCGGCATATTGATCTGCCCCTGATTACTCATCGCCAGCATCAGCGCCTGGTTAAAGCTTGTCCGGGCTTCATCATCACGCTCTAAAGCCAGCAGAATATCCCCGCGTGCTACCGCATAGGATGCCTGGTAGGGGCCTTCACCCACCTCGTCCAGAATCGCCAGGGCCTGGTCTGTATCACCCAAAGACGCCACCACCCGGGCCAGGCGCATCTGGGCCACCAGTGCAATATCGCTACCGTGGTCGGCCTTGCCAAGAACCCAGCGCAGCTGTGCTTCAGCTTCCGGTAAATCCTTGTTGTCTACCGCCAGGCGCGCCAGGTGCAGCGCTGCAAACTGGGCGTAGGTACTGCCGCTATAGTCCGCCTTGAGCTGCTCTGCCAGGTCGATACCGACCAGGCCGCGCTCCGGGGACGCATCGCCCGAGCCCATGGCCTGCAACATGGCCTGATAAATATCCGATGCATTCTCCCGTTGTTGTTGGTCGTTGGCCTTCCATGTCTGCCAGCCAAAACCCACGGACACCGCGATGACAATGGCGGCGATAGTCGATTTGCCGTTTTCATCCCACCAGCGGCGTAAGGCCTCAACCTGTTCTTCTTCAGTACGATATTGATCCACGTTGTGTTTCCCTCTTACTCAATCCTAAGCTGCGAGCACTGCGCACAGTGTCTCCTGTAATTTTTCGCCGGGCACCGTTTGCTGTAACGCCCGCTCTCCCTCACCACCCGCATCCCGCAGGGGTTTGACACTGACCGTCTGCGCCGCCACTTCGTCTTCTCCCCAGATCAGGGCGACCCGGGCGCCGCTCTTGTCCGCCTTTTTCATCTGGCTTTTGAAACTGCCGCCACCGGCGTGTCGCACGATATCCAGGTCGGGCAGTTGGTCGCGCAGCCGCTCTACGGCCGCCAGCGCCGCGCGTTGCGCCGCATCGCCAACGGCCACCACATACACGTCCGCCTGTGGCGAACTATCCGCCACAACCCCGAGCTCAATCAACAGCAGGATCAGGCGCTCCATGCCCATGGCGAAACCGACGCCGGGTACGGCCTTGCCCCCCAACTGCTGCACCAGGCCATCATAACGCCCCCCGGCACATATCGTGCCCTGGGCACCCAGGCGATCCGTCACCCACTCGAATACTGTTTTGTTGTAGTAGTCCAGACCCCGCACCAGCCGCGAATTAACCACATAGGGCACACCCGCCGCATCCAGTAAATCACACAAGCGGGCGAAATCGGCACGGGATTCCTCATCCAGGTAATCGGCCAGAGCCGGCGCGCCATCCAGTAAGGCCTGGGTGTCCGGATTCTTGCTGTCGAGTATGCGCAGGGGATTGCTGTGCAATCGGCGTTGGCTGTCTTCGTCCAGCGCCTCCACATGCTGCTCCAGATATTCTACCAACGCCGCCCGGTAAGCGCTTCGAGCATCGCTGCTACCAATGGAATTAAGCTGTAGTTGTACACTGTCATCGATACCCAGTTGCCGCCACAGCCTGGCGGAGATCAGGATGATCTCCGCATCCATATCCGGTGTCGCAATCCCGAAGGATTCCACCCCTACCTGATGAAACTGCCGCTGCCGGCCTTTCTGCGGACGCTCGTAGCGAAACATGGGCCCGGCGTACCAGAGGCGCTGGGGCACATTGAGCAGACCGCGCTGAATAACCGCGCGCACACAGCCGGCGGTTCCTTCCGGGCGCAAGGTCAGGCTCACGTCATTGCGATCGTTGAAGGTGTACATCTCCTTCTCGACAATATCGGTGACCTCTCCGATGGAGCGTTTGAACAGTTCGGTTTGTTCGACCACCGGCAGGCGAATCTCGCCGTAACCGTAACTGGCCAACACGCGGTGTACCGTCCGCTCCAGAAACTGCCAATAAGGGGTTTCATCCGGCAGGATGTCATGCATCCCGCGGATGGCTCTTAGTTTACTCACGTACTCTCCAGGGGTCGCCTATCGGTCAAGTGGATTTCACAATCAGTTTTTCATCCTGCGACGCTCGCTCCTGTTCAAGCTCCTTCGCGCGCTGGCGTATCACCTGCTCCAGGTGATCGATGAAATCCTCGTTGCTGACCTTGTGGTCCGGCTCTCCCCCCACATAGATAAGATTGTTGGGGCTGGCGCCGGTGAGTCCTACGTCCGCTTCACGCGCCTCTCCGGGGCCGTTCACAATACAGCCGATCACAGCGACATCCATGGCGGTGCGTATGTCTTCCAAACGTTGCTCCAGGGTATTCATGGTGCCAACCACATCAAAGTTCTGGCGGGAGCAGCTGGGGCAGGCGATAAAATTGATGCCATTGGAACGCAGCTTGAGACTTTTGAGGATTTCGAAGCCGACCTTAACCTCTTCCACCGGATCCGCAGCCAGTGAAATGCGGATAGTATCGCCAATGCCGTCCATCAACAGCATACCCAGACCCACCGCCGATTTTACCGAGCCGCCACGCAAGCCACCCGCCTCGGTGATGCCCAGGTGCAGTGGCTGATCGATTTCTTTGGACAGCAGGCGATAGGCCTCCACCGCCATAAATACGCCCGAGGCCTTAACGCTGACCTTGAAATCGGGGTAATTGAATTTGTCCAGGATATCCACGTGATGCATGGCCGATTCCACCAGGGCCGCGGCGCTAGGCTCACCGTACTTGCGCTGCAGTTCCTTACCCAGGGAACCCGCGTTAACACCGATGCGAATTGGTATGCCTTTGTCTCGCGCACTGTCAATGACCTCCCGTACCTTGTCGTCCCGGCCAATATTACCGGGGTTGATACGCAGGCAATCCACCCCGTATTCCGCGACCTTGAGTGCGATCTTGTGATCGAAGTGGATATCCGCCACCAGTGGCACCGTGACCTGGGCGCGAATCTGGCGAAAGGCCTCGGCCGCGTCCATACTCGGTACTGAGATCCGCACAATATCGGCACCCGCGTCCTGTATGGCGCGCACCTGAGCCACCGTTGCCGCCACATCGCAGGTCTCGGTGTTGGTCATACTCTGCACGCTGATCGGCGCATCGCCACCCACCGGGACATCCCCCACGTAGATTTTGCGGGTGAGACGACGCACAATCGGGGATTCGGGATTCATTGTTCACCTGTCTCCGGAGGAGCCACTGGCTCGTCCTGAATGGATTGCGGCGCGGCACTGCCCACACCCTCGACCTCACCACCCTGCCACCACCACAGTGCCAGTACCAGCAATAACAATACGCCCAGACCGGTCACCACGCCCAGACCGGTGCGCTGTAATTGCAGCGGCCGGGTCTCAACCCGCTTCTGTTCCTGGACCGGGTCACCCTCACGCAGCTGGTCGAAGGAGTCAAGCAACTGCTCCTCATCAAGGCCCAGCAGCTTACCGTAGGCCTTGATATAGCCCCGGGCGAAGGTAGGGCTGCGCAGGGCCTGATAATCATCCCGCTCCAGGATGGCCACGTAGCCCGGCATCAGATTCAGGCGATCTGCCGCCTCACGTTCAGGAATACCCTGGGCCTCCCTGGCTGCCTTTAGTAATGTCCCCGGGGTGGTAAAGGCATCCAGTTGTCGCGCACTCTGGTCAGTCACTTTTCTGTGTCCGTAGATAAGCCTGATATTCAGCCGAATCGGGATAGATATTACTCAGGGCCAGCGCATAACTGCCCTCCGCATCGCGGTCTCCCGTCGCCTCGGCCAGGCGAATACCCAGCCACAAGCCCCGCGCTGATTGCTGGCGTGCGACTCTTTTGTAGGTGTCGTAATAGGTGCCGGCAGATTTGAAATCGCCCGCGTCAAAACGGATTTGGGAAACTTCCAGCAGCGCGATTCTATTGGTACGGTCCATGGCGAGTGCCCGCACAAAAGCTTCCTCCGCACCCTGGGGGTCGAACAACTGCTGGCGACACAGACCCAGGTTCACGAATGCCCTGGGCCGGCCCGAGTACAGGGTGTCCTTGACCACATAATCCAACTGCTTCTCGGCCTCCTCGTAGCGCTGCTGGCTGAACAGAAAGGCCGCATAATTATTGCGTGCCCGGGACAGCTTGGGGTCCAGCTTGATCGCCTTCTTAAAGCTCTCTTCCGCCCGTTCGTACTCGCCGGTACTCTGGTAAACCAGCGCAAACGCCTCGTATACCCCGGCATTATTGGAGTCGATATCAGAGGCGAGCTTAAGATTGCGTTTGGCTGCCGCCCAGTTACCCTGGCCGATATACTGCCGCGCCAGAGCCACGCGTTTATCCAGGGCCTTGCTGGGAGATGCCTCCTCGGTGAAGACGCTCTCGGTGGTCCTAATACAGCCACTGGCCACGCCGATGACAAGCACCAGAACCGGCAGCAGCACCAACTTCCTGAGTTTTATTCCAGTAATGATAAACACCCCTATCCCACTTCTATAACTTGAGTTTCAGCCGCCGCCCGGTAGCGCTCGCTACGCCGGGTGCGATCTACCACCTGACCCACCAGTTGCCCGCAGGCGGCATTGATATCGTCACCTCGTGTGGTCCGCACGGTGACAATATAGCCTGCATCCACCAGCACCTGCCAGAAGCGCGATACCGCGTTGCCACTGGGGCGCTGGTACCCGGAGTTCTCGAATGTGTTGAACGGGATCAGATTGATCTTGCAGGGGAAATCCCGCAATAACCCGGCCAGCTCAACGGCGTGTTCGCGCTGATCGTTGATGCCCGCTATCAACGTGTACTCCACCGTGACCACCCGCTTTTTGTCGCTCTGTGCGTCGATGTAATTGCGACAGCTTTCGAGCAGAACAGCAATAGGATACTTGCGATTAATCGGCACCAGCTGGCTGCGCAATTCATCGTTGGGGGCGTGCAGGGACACGGCCAGCGAAACCTCGCTGACTTTGGCCAGACGATCCAGGGCGGGTACCACGCCGGAGGTACTCAGCGTCACCCGGCGCTTGGAAATACCGTAGGCCAGATCTTCCAGCATCAGGTCCATGGCGGCCACCACATTGTCGAAGTTCAGCAGGGGCTCACCCATGCCCATCATCACCACATTGGTAACGATGCGACCGTTGCCCGGCTGGAAGGCATCATAGGATTTAATCGCCAGCCACACCTGACCAATAATTTCCGCGGCGCTCAAGTTACTCTGAAAACCCTGCTTGCCGGTGGAGCAAAAACTGCAATCCAGGCTACAGCCCACCTGGGAAGATACACACAGGGTAGCCCGGCCACCCTCGGGAATCAGCACAGACTCGATCAGGCCGCCGCCATCCACGCGAATGGCCCACTTGCGGGTACCGTCGCTGGAGTCGTGCTCGCTGACGATTTCCGGCGGGCGAACTTCAGCGATATCCGCAAGCTTTTCCCGCAGGGCTTTGCCCAGGTTGGTCATCTGATTGATATCGGTGACACCCGCGTGATGTATCCACTTCAGCACCTGCTGCGCACGAAACTTTTTCTCCCCCAGGTCCCCGAAGAACTGTTCCATCTGGCGCAGGGACAGGCCCAGCAGGTTAACCCTGGGGCTTTCCCGGTCGGACTGATCCGCGACGCTGGCGATAGTCGATGTCATAAAATCCAGGCAGGCAACGAGTGCCTAGCGCTCGCAAAGTTCACTGGAGGCGAAGAAATAGGCGATCTCACGGGCGGCTGATTCCGGTGAATCAGAACCGTGCACCGCATTGGCATCGATGGATGTAGCGAAGTCGGCGCGGATAGTGCCCTCTGCGGCTTCCTGCGGGTTTGTTGCGCCCATCAGGTCACGGTTCTTGGCGATCGCACCCTCCCCTTCCAGCACCTGAACCACCACCGGCCCGGACGTCCTAAACTTGATCAGGTCGGAGCAGAAGGGGCGCTCGCGGTGCTCAGCGTAGAAACCGCCGGCAACTACATCGCAGAGACGCAGCATTCTGGAGGCGACGATTTGCAGGCCGTTGGTTTCAAAACGGGAGTAAATCTTGCCTACGATGTTCTTGCCAACGGCATCGGGTTTGATGATGGACAGGGTGCGTTCTACGGCCATGGGAAGTCTCCAGACAGGGTAATTAAAGGAAGCGCGCAATTATACGGATTTTGGGTCGGTTTTTCATCCTGAAACTACATGATCGGATTTATTTTTCCCCTTTTAAATCAGCAGGTTACATATTCATGATTGAATTAGGGGAAATTTTGGATTTTCGGGTGGGCTTTGGCGGTCGGGCGACTGCCGCTCTTAAGCTCATTTGGTAGAGATTTACAGTAGCAGCCCTCTCTGAGGGCGACCGGGCTTGGCAGCAGAATAGCCCGTCGCGGCCAGAGGCCGCTGCTACAGAAGATTCTGTCGCGGCATTATCGGCCTACCAAGCACAAAAAATCAGTCGAGCTCCTCAATCCAGGCCGCCTGAATGGCCTCCAGTATTTTCTCGCCACTGTGACTGGGGTCGTCGTCAAAACCAGGCAGCGCTAAAACCCAGTTGCGCAGGTCAACGAAGTTGATGGCCAGAGGATCCACATCCGGGTGGGCCTCCAGCAACTCGATAGCGATGTCGTTGATATCTGTCCACTTCATAGATCAGTGCCTTTCAGAGACCATATTGATAGTGTAGCGCGGAATTTCGACCACCAGATCCTCATCCGCGACAATTGCCTGACAACTGAGGCGTGAATCCGGCTCCAGCCCCCAGGCCATATCCAGGAAATCGTCCTCCAGTTCATCCGCCTCCTCCAGGGAGTCATAGCCCTCGCGGACGATGATATGGCAGGTGGTGCAGGCGCAGGACATCTCGCAGGCGTGCTCAATTTCAATATCGTTACGCAACAGCGCCCGGCATAAACTCTCCCCCGGCTCCGCCTCGACAACCGCACCGTCCGGGCACAAAGCCTCATTGGGCAACACCACGATGCGCGTCATTCCTCAACCTCTTCGTCCAGTGAATCCAGTGATACGCCCGCCAGGGCCTGCCGGATACTCTTGTCCATGCGCCGGGCGGCGAAGGCTTCACTGCCGCGCCCCAATCGCTCGGTCAATTTGCGTATGGCATCCACATCATCAGTCTCCATCAGGGCTTGCAGTTCAGTCATTTGCAGCCGCAGGGCTGCACACTCATCCGCATCCAGCAGAGTGTCACCGTCGGCAGCCAGGGCCGCTTCCAGCCCGTCAATCAATTGCCGGGCAGCCAGCTGCTGTTCCGCCAACTGGCGCGCCAGTTTGTCCTGGCCCGCGTGACTGAATGAGGCCTGTAACATGCCGGTAATTTCATCGTCACTCAGGCCGAAGGAGGGCTTGACGGTAACGCTGCTACGGGCACCGGTGATTTCCTCCCGGGCGGACACGTTGAGTAAGCCGTCGGCATCGATCTGAAAAGTGACCAGGATACGGGCCGCACCCGCCACCATGGGAGGAATACCACGCAGTTCAAAGCGCGCCAGGGAGCGGGAGTCGGCAACCAACTCGCGTTCGCCCTGCAGGATATGCACGGCCAGCGCCGTCTGGCCATCCTTGAAGGTGGTGAATTCCTGGGCCCGGTTGACCGGAATCGTGGTGTTGCGCGGGACAATTTTTTCCACCAGCCCGCCCATGGTTTCCAGCCCCAGTGAGAGCGGTATCACATCCAGCAGCAGCAGGTCACCCTCGGGGCGGTTACCGACCAGGATATCCGCCTGGATAGCGGCGCCTATGGCCACCACCTGGTCCGGGTCGATATCAGTGAGCGGCTGGCGCCCGAAGAAATCCGCCACCGCCTCGCGCACCAGGGGTATCCGGGTAGAACCACCCACCATCACGATATTGTCGATCCCGGCGTCCAGTTGCGCATCGCGCAGGCAGCGCCGGCAAGCACGCAGGGTGCACTTGAGCAGTGGCTGAATCAGGGATTCAAAAACCTCTCTGGTCAGTGTGACGGCTGTACTGCCGGGCAGAATTTGCGCCACATTGATATCGACCTCGGAGGCAGTGGACAAACGCTCTTTCGCGGCGCGCGCCATGGCCTGTAGCTGCCGGTACTGGCCCGCTGCAAGTGCTGGTGAACCCGCTTCACCCAATACCCAGTCGGCAATCGCCGCATCGAAATCATCCCCGCCCAGTGCCGTGTCACCCCCGGTGGCCAGCACTTCAAACACACCCCGGTGCAGGCGCAGGATCGATATGTCGAAGGTGCCGCCCCCCAGGTCGTAAACAGCAATCACACCCTCTTCGGCTGAATCCAGGCCGTAAGCGACAGCGGCCGCGGTGGGCTCATTCAACAGGCGCAACACCGGCAGGCCTGCCAGCGTCGCCGCGTCCTTGGTGGCCTGGCGCTGGGCCTCATCAAAATAGGCAGGCACTGTAATGACCGCGCCGTCGATATCACTACCGAGTGTGGCCACAGCGCGGTTGCGCAGGGCATACAAAATTTCCGCCGACGCCTGCACCGGGCTGATTTCCCCGGCGCTGGTAATAAAACGCACCATACCTTCATCACCCTCGGCCAACTGGTAATGGGCGCGCTGCGCATCCGCGCAGGCATCGCTGCGACCGCGCCCCATAAAACGCTTCACAGATTCCAGGGTATCAGCAGGATGTTCCGCAGACATGGCCTGCGCATCCAGCCCTACAACAGCGGCATCAGGCGCGGAGTAATTCACCACGGAGGGCAACATCACAGCGCCATGCTCATTTGGCAACACGGCGGCCAAGCCGCCACGTACCGTGGCTACCAGTGAATTAGTCGTACCGAGATCTATACCTACCGCCTTTTTTACCGGGTGCGGCACAGGGGATTGGCCGGGCTCGGCGATTTGCAGTAGCGCCATTAGTGTGCATCCATCATGTCGGACTCAATCTGCTCAGCTTCGTGCAACAGTTTCTCCAGGTACTGCATTTTGACACAGGCGGCGGCCGCCGATGCCAGGTTGTTGCCTGCATAGGCCCCGGCGAACTCATCCTGATGCGCCTTGATGTCACCGCTGATTTCCGTCACCAGGTGGTCCAATACGGGATCGGGGTCAACCAGCCCGACAATTGATTCCAGCTTCTCGCGCAGCTCCATCTGTTCGATAAGAAAGCCGCCGGCGATCGGCTGGCTGGAAACTTCCTCCTGACTCATACCCGTCAGCTCCAGCAGATACACTGCCCGCGCCAGTGGCTGGCGCAGGGTAGCGTAAGCTGCATTGACCAGCGCCGAATACTGTACGGCCACGCGCTGCTCGTATTCCGAGGCGCTGGCATAGCGATCCGGGTGCAATTCACCTTGCAATTGCCGGTAGAGCACACCCAGCTGCGCCCGATCCAGGGCAAATTGCACCGGCAGGTTGAACAGCTGGAAATAGTTTTGTTTAAAGTCGGGAGAGGACATACCGCGTGTAGTACACCGCTGTAGTTAGACGGTGAAGCTCTCCCCACAGCCACATTCGGCCGATACATTGGGATTGCGAAACTGCAGCCCCTCGTTGAGACCTTCCCGGACAAAGTCCAGCTCAGTGCCATCCAGGTAGACCATGCTCTTGGGGTCGATAAATACTTTCACACCGTACTCTTCAAACACCTCGTCTTCAGGCGCCTGCTCATCGACAAATTCCAGGACATAAGCCATACCGGAACAGCCGGAAGTGGTGATTCCCAGGCGGATACCCAGGCCGTTGCCACGGCTGGCCAGCTGGCCGGCAACGTGTTTGGCGGCCGCCTCTGTCAGGGTGACGCTCAAACTAAAGCCCTCGTTTTTGGCGCAGATCCTTGACCGCCGCCTTGATGGCGTCCTCAGCCAATACCGAACGGTGAATCTTCGCCGGCGGCAGAGCCAGCTCTTCGGCGGTTTCAGTGTTCCTGAGCTGCTCCGCCTCGTCCAGGTGCTTGCCCTTGACCCACTCGGTCAGCAGCGAGCTGGACGCGATTGCCGAACCACAGCCATAGGTCTTGAATTTGGCGTCTTCGATGACGCCCTCATCGTTGACCTTGATCTGCAGGCGCATCACATCGCCGCAGGCGGGCGCACCCACCATGCCGGTGCCCACATTGTCGTCGCTGTCGTCGAACTTGCCCACGTTGCGGGGATTTTCGTAGTGGTCCAATACCTTGTCACTATAAGCCATGATTTTCTTCCTCCACCGTGTGTTAGTGCGCTAGTGCGCAGCCCATTCAATACTGTTCAGGTCTACGCCGTCCTGGTACATATCCCATAAGGGTGACAACTCGCGTAGTTTTACCGTTGCCTTGCGCAATTGCTCGACCGCCACGTCCACGTCTTCTTCTGTAGTGAAACGACCAAAGCTGAACCTGAGGGAGCTGTGAGCCAGTTCATCATTGAGGCCCAGCGCCCGCAGCACATAGGACGGTTCCAGGCTGGCCGAGGTGCAGGCCGAGCCACTGGACACAGCCAGATCCTTGAGGGACATGATCAGCGACTCGCCCTCCACGAAGGCGATACTGACATTGATCGTCCCGGGCAGGTGCTGATCCTTGTCGCCATTAATGTACACTTCCTCGATATCCTTGATGCCATCCCAAAACCGCTGGCGCAATGCACTGAGTCTAATCGCCTCATCGGCCATGCCCTCTTTGGCGATATGCGCCGCCTCACCCATACCGACAATCTGGTGCGTGGGCAGGGTACCGGAACGCATGCCGCGTTCATGACCGCCACCGTGCATCTGGGCCTCCAGCCGCACCCGCGGCTTACGCCGCACAAACAGCACACCGATACCCTTGGGGCCGTACATCTTGTGACCGGACATGGACAACAGGTCCACCTTCATCTGCTGCATATCAATTTCTATCTTGCCCGCGCTCTGGGCGGCGTCCACGTGGAACAGCACACCGGCGTTACGGGTGACTTCACCGATGCCGGCAATGTCGTTGACCGTGCCGATCTCGTTATTGGCGTGCATGATACTGACCAGGACAGTGTCCTCGCGCAGGGCGGCCGCGACCGCTTCCGGTGTGATCAGGCCGTTGCTGCCCGGGTCCAGGTAGGTGACTTCATACCCTTCGCGCTCCAGATGGCGGCAGGTATCGAGTACCGCCTTGTGCTCGATTTTGGAGGTGATAATGTGCTTGCCCTTCTTCTGGTAGAAGTGGGCGACACCCTTGATGGCGAGGTTGTCGGACTCGGTGGCGCCGGACGTCCAGACGATCTCCCGGGGGTCGGCATTGATCAGGTCGGCTATCTGGCGGCGGGCATTCTCCACGGCGGCCTCGGCCTTCCAGCCGTACAGGTGGGAGCGCGATGCGGGGTTGCCAAAGTTGCCCTCCATGGACAGGCAATGCATCATCTTCTCCACCACCCGCGGATCGGCGGGCGTTGTGGCCAGATAATCAAAATAAATCGGTTTTTGCATACTGCTACTGCTCCGTAAATCCGTAGAGATCGTCAGACCTCTGCAAGCGCGAGTGATTTGTCCTGAACGCTGCGCGCATCCTGGCGCGCGGATACATGTTGTACTTCTCGCCTCTCCACCAGATTGGACAGGCTGATCTGGCTGAGAAAGCCGTGAATTTGATCGCTCAGGTCACACCACAGGTGATGTGTCAGGCATACCTCGCCCTGCTGGCAGTTGCTGGTGCGGCCACAACCCGTGGCATCCACCGTCTCGTTCACCGCAGCGATAATCTGCGCCACAAAAATCTCGTGGCTGCCCCGGCTGAGCTTATAACCCCCGCCGGGACCCCGCACACTGCTGACCAGATCGTTGCGACGCAACTTGGCAAACAGTTGCTCAAGGTATGACAGGGATATATCCTGCCGCCCTGAGATATGTGCCAGGCTCACCGGGCCGTCCTCACCGTGTAAAGCGAGATCCAGCATCGCGGTTACGGCATATCTTCCCTTGGTAGTAAGTCGCATAACTCTGCCCTGTTCTCAGAAGGATTCAGTATGCAATAACCTACTAAAATGGTCAACTATAAAACCCAGTAATTTTATCAAGTACTCGGGTGTTAACCGCCGTTCTGCCGCCCTCGCTTCACCCACTTCTGCGTTTCGGTCAAAATCCCCCGCAGGATATTGAGCTCCATCTCATCCAGGCGCACACGCCCGTACAAACGCCGCAGGCGCGACATCAACTGCCGCGGCGCGACAGGATCCAGGAACTCGATGTCAACGAGAGCCTGCTCCAGGTGCACATAAAAGCGCTCCATATTTTCCCGCGTGGAGAAAGGCGTATCCCACTGCTCGTCTTCAAGGTTGGGCACCCCCCCCTGTGATAACAGCATCTGCAGTTCATAGCAGACAATTTGCACCGCCATGGCCAGGTTCAGGGAACTGTAGGCCTCGGAGGTGGGGATATTCAGGTGCAGATTGCACACCTTCAGTTCCTCGTTGGTAAGACCGCGGTCTTCGCGCCCAAACAACACGGCAACCTGCTCCGCCGAGGACGCCTGCGCCATGCGCTCCGCGCATTGCCGTGGATTCTGCAACGGCCAGGGAATACGCCGGTTTCTGGCGCTGGTACCCACCACGAACTGGCAGTCGCCAATAGCCTCCTCCAGCGTCTCGGTGACCACCGCATTATCAAGAATATCCATGGCGGAGGCCGCGCGCCACTCGGCCTGCTCGTCGGGGTACTGCCGGGGCGCCACCAGGTACAGCCGCGACAGACCCATATTCTTCATGGCGCGCGCCACCCCCCCGATGTTGCCGGGGTGGCTGGTGTTAACCAATACGATACGGATATTGTCCAGATTCATGGGCTGGCTTCGGGCTGTTAAAAACGGCGGGGAGTTTACCAGAATTTGCTTCGAGTTTTGTTGTTGTTCAGTGTCTAAATCAGGGTAGCCTCCCGTCGCGGAAGTGAAATTTCATCTCACCAGGACACGCTACAAGCACATCCATGTGCGCTCGGGCTCACGGATGGCCGCCCCGACCATCCATGGCCTCACACGGTCTTGGTAAGATGAAATTTCACTTCCGCGACGGGAGGCTACCCTGATTTAGAC
>PVMK01143807.1_pt1 | contig 28812 bp, 26 predicted proteins | sample 1853481 | NCBI WGS metagenome assembly PVMK01 (sample SAMN08533507, study PRJNA380276) | Marine sediment metagenome, whole genome shotgun sequencing project.
AATTGTCGAGTAACCCATTGTTGTCCGCATGCTAAAAAAACTCCCGCGACCGCTAATTTAATTACATAAGGACAAATCTATGAGCGCAGGACAAAACTTGGGATGGATCGGGCTGGGGAAAATGGGAACCCCAATGTCAACCCATTTGCTAAAGGCCGGGTTATAAACTGGCGATTTTCGACATCGCGCCAGCGGCGATGAGCGCATTGACGGAACAGGGCGCAACACCCGCAAATTCGCCGGCTGATGTTGCCGATCATGCAGATATTATCATTTCCATGATTCCGGATGACCCGGCATTGGAAGCGGTGGCCGCCGGGCCGCAGGGAATCTTTCAATCTGCAAAGCGGGGCATGATTTACATCGACATGAGCACGGTTTCTCCGGCGGCATCGGCACGCATCGGGCAAGCGGCCGCAAAAAGAGGCATTCAGTATCTGCGCGCACCGGTATCCGGCAGTACCGAATCGGCGGTCAATGCCGCCTTGACCATTTTAGTTTCCGGTCCTGAAGATGCATTTGATCAATGCCGGGCTATTTTTGAAAAACTCGGCCAAAAAGTGTTTCACGTAGGACCGGATGATCAAGCCCGCTACCTGAAGCTTTTGGTGAACATGATGGTGGGCATTACTTCCGCCATGACCGCCGAGGCCCTTGTCTTCGGCAAACGCGGCGGGCTCGACTGGGACCAGATGATCGATATTATCAACAACAGTGTGGTCGCCTCCCCGCTGATTGGGTTCAAAGCGCAGCTACTTAAAGCCCGGGACTTTGCCCCGGCATTTACCGCCGCCCAAATGGCCAAGGATTTTGACCTCGCTCTGGACACCGCACGGGAGATGGATATTCCCATGCCGCTGACAGCATTGGTCCGTCAGCTATACGGAGCCATGAAAGCAACCGGAAGAGGCGAGCTGGACTATTTCGGCCTGCTGGCCCAGATGGAAGAAATGGCGGGTATTAAAAGCTAATAGGTTTCAGGTGTCGGGTGTCAAGTGTCAGTAAACAGATGACAGATGACACAAGCAAAATCTGATGTCTCCATTGCCCTGACACCTGAACACTGACACCTGACACCTATTGATTCCTGACACCTGAACACTGACACCTGATACCTCAAAAATTAATATTAAGGAGGCCCCCAAATGAGTGTCAACGGATGTCGATTTTTATTTGAGGATACGGCGGTCGGACAGCTCAAAGAGCGAGTCTACAACATGCCCGATGCGGAAATCGAAAAATTCATGAAGGCATGTGAGGTTCCCTCCCCGGGCGAAATGGATAAAGCGGGTTCCTACATCCAGAATACCATCCGAAAGGAAGTCATTGAAAACCGTCGCCAAAATGACATTGTCATTATTCCGGTAGGCTGTACCGAAAATCACGGAATGCATACGGTCAGTGCGTTTGATACCCTGCTGGTCAGTCGGATCGCCGAAGCGGTTCGGCGCAAACAGAAGAAAGCCGGTAAACCACCGGTCAATTTGGCCTTGCCCATCAATTATGGTGTGCATCCGCCATGGCACCAGGGGATGTACGGGACGGTGATGGTCAGCGACGAAGCCTTCGAGCAGACGATTATGCACGTCATGTACGGCCTCTGGAATGATGGCTTCCGCAAACAAATCTGGATCAATAACCATGCTCAGCAAAATGAGATCGAAAAAGCCGTCAAACGCTTTATGAACACCTATCAGCTGCCGGGCTTTTATATTGCGCTTGAATGGCACCGGGCCGTTCGCGAATTTTTTGAAACCAAAGAACACGGCGGCAAACTCGAAGACCGATTTGTGCATGCCGATGAAGCCGAAACCTCACTGGGCCTCGAGCTGTTTCCGGAAATGGTTGAAATGAGTCACGCCGAAGACACCGATCTGATGCCCGGCCACAAATATTTGCCCGACGGTCATTTTGACAAATCGGTCGAGGATCTGATCAGACCCAACACCTATCGTTCCCGGGCCGGGGATCTGCCCCTCGAGCTGGTCGCCACCCCCGAAGCGGTGGTGGGCCGCGCCAGCCTGGCACAAGCCGGAAAGACTGCGCGGGCAGTAGTCGCCATTATCGAATACATCGATCTGTTATGTGATGATATTTTAAAAACCTGGCCGGCGGGTACGGTTCCCGACCCTGAGTCCACAACCTTCAGAACACGCAAAGAGATGGAGCCGTATTTGAAGGAACCCGGCTCCCCGGGCTGGAAATCCGTATATTCTTTACCCAGGATAGGGCCATATTAAAACGAGAAAAATCCATTTAAGGAGGGGAAAAATGGCATTAAATGTCGGATTTATCGGATTGGGGATTATGGGTCAGCCCATGGCCCAAAACGTTGTGAAAAGGCGGATATAATGTAACGGTCTATAACCGTTCGAATGAAAAAACAAAACCGCTTTCCAAAGCAGGGGCAACGGTGGCTTCAACTCCCAAAGCGCTGGCCGAGGCCGCCGATGTCATTATACTGATGCTGGCCGGCCCGGAAGCCATCGATGCGGTTTTGGAGGGACCCGAAGGCTTGATGGCCGGCATGAAGACCGGCCAAACCCTGGTGAATATGAGTACGGTTTCACCGCAGTATTCAAAACAGCTTGCGGACAAACTCACAGCCAAATCTGCGGTGGCCGTTGATGCACCGGTTTCGGGTTCCCGCAAACCGGCAGAGGAAGGTGCCCTGGTCATTCTTGCCGGTGGACCCAAAGATAAAGTAACCAAGTTAGAGCCCCTGTTTATGTGCATGGGCAAAAAAGTGGTCTATTGCGGAGATGCCGGTCAGGGCTCGAGCATGAAAATGGCGGTCAATCTGCTTTTAGGCATCATGGCCGCCGGCATTTGCGAGGCCGTCAACTTGGGCCAGAAATGCGGTTTGGATACCGCAACCATGCTTGAAACGATGCTTGCCGGGCCCATGGGATGTGCGCTTTTCGAATTCAAAAAACCGATGCTGATTGATGACAGCTTTTCAGCCCAGTTTCCCTTGAAACACATGACCAAAGATATCCGTTTTGCGCTGCAAACTGCAGATGAAAACGGAGCCATGGCACCCATCGGACACACGGTATTCCAACTCTACCGACAGAGTATGGGACAGGGTCTTGGCGACATGGATTTTGCGGCCGTCAAAAAAATTTTTGAACGAATCAGTGATTCCTATTCCAGTGCCTCCCAAGGTCAAAGCGCCCAGGAGGAGGAAAAAAAGCTTGATCCGCAGAAATTATAAGCGGCTGTGTGGAGATTAGGTAGCAGAAACTCTTTACCTAAGCCCAGTTGCATAATTGACGGAAACAGGAAGAGGTTACGCCTGCAACATCAATTCAACTGCCTGTTTACCCGTCATCCCTATCTCAATACCACAGTCTTTTGCCTTCGGTGTTAGATTGACGATCTTTGCATTAAAGAGGTCTTCCGGTTCGACTAGTGGGTTCTCAGGAGTTCCTTTGGCAATTGCTACGGCCATGTCAAATTCAGCTGCGGTTGGGATATCGTAGATCCCGCAACCAACGATGCCCGCCTTCGTTAAGATCGAGCAATACTGTCCTTTATTCCACCTGTTGCTGATGCCGATTGCCTTGCCGTTTTCAAAAGTCAAATCCCGACTTACTGTTCGTGGTATTTTCTCTTCCATTTCCTTCCTCCTTTTCCCCTTTTTTTTGCTATTGACGCTCCTGGGAAAGTTTTCAAACTCACCCTAAGAGAAAAGCCGAAATCAATCATAAAACCGCCACCCAATTATAATCCACAACAATATTCGTCAAGTTTAAAATTGATCTAAAGGTTTAGTTTGAATAAGCCCGACATTTCCCTTCGATAACCAAGGTACCAGGGATAGATGGCAAGATTTTCATATGCGTAAAATTTGACATTTGAACCGATTTCTGTCAGGGATTGAAGAGAACTTTTAACCTAAAAAAGGAGCCGTGCTATGCTGACCCGACTTTGGACTATTGGAATCAAGGTGGCTAGCCTTGATCAAGAGTTACAATTTCACCGTCAGCTCGGGAACGAAATCGTTCTTGATGAATACATCAAAACGGATTCGGGCGAATTTCGACTGCCTCTCGTCAAAATGGGCGATCGTTTTCTGCACCTCATGGAAGAAACCGTTTACGAGCAAGAACTCAACGAGCCGCTTTCCCTTGGTCCGGTGCATCTGGTTTATGTAAGTGACAGTTGGGAGGAAGACGTGGCCAAGGCCGTTTCCGCCGGCGGCCGGCAACTTATCGAACCGGTTGAGATCGAAGCCGGATTTGGTCGCCGTAAACTGACGTTTATCCAAGCACCCGGTGGCTGGAACTTCGAGATTTTCGATATGATAGAGGACCGGGTACCCGATGTAGCCAAATACAGAAGTCGCCTTACGGGCCTGTGGACCTGCGGCACTAAAGTTCCGGATATTGATCGCGAATTGGAATTTCACCGCCAGCTTAACAACCAAATAGTACTTGATGAAACCATCGAATCGGGTGGTGAAAAATTTCGGTTGCCCCTCATCAAAATGGCCGACAAATATATTCATGTCCTGGACAAGGCGGTTTATGAAGATGACCTGGGCGAAACGATCCCCTACGGCATATGTCACCTCGTCTATGCAAGCGCCAACTTTGAAGCGGATGTTGAAATTTGTAAGAAAGCCGGGGCTAGGCCGGTGGGGGATATTGCCCACATAAAGGCCGAATTCGGAGAACGGATGGTCGCGTTCTTTCGCGCCCCTGGTGGTTGGAATTTTGAAATCTTGAAAATCATCAAGAATCTCGTTCCTGAAGTGATCTAGCCCGATTCAAATTAGACATTTTCAGAGGCCGTCTGTGGGCGAGGCCCAAAAGACCAATCGAAGGAACCCGAAGATGAAACAGCAACGAGCTGGCTTCCCGCCCATCTGGGAACCGGTTCGGGAAAATCGGACCGGCAATGGGCGCCTCGGCTCTCCTTGCGCCTGAGGGCGGCGTGGATAACGATCTTCGCCGTCATGAGAGCATGGCGGATTTCGATGATCCTTGTGGTTTCTTTTGGCTGAGCATGATGCAATACCCGTTGGAATTCTTCTCCTATAAAATCCAATTGCCGTAAGCCCTCCATCATACTCGTCTGGTCACGGATAATTCCGCCGCAATCCCACATAACTTTTCGTAATTGCTTTTTGATATCCTTTAAGCGTTTGAGGTTTGTCGCGTTGCCGCCAGCAGGGATCTTTACTTCCGGTTGCGGAAAAACAATGTCGCCGGAAGACAGCTGCATTTGGGCCGCACAGCCAGCAGCTGAATCACCTGCTTTTGCGCCAAAGACCAAACACTCGGACAACGCATTGCCTCCCATCCGATTTGCGCCATGCAGTCCTCCGGCAACTTCACCCGCTGCAAACACACCGGGAACATTCGTCAGTCCATCTTGATTGATGGATATTCCCCCCATGAAAAAATGGCACAAGGGTGAAACCATTATGGGCCTCTGATCAACGCCGAAGACCCGATCAAGATAATGCCAGTTGGCAGCTGTTAAATGATCCAGAGAAGGATCATGCTTTGCTGAAGAAGCGGCTGTTAAATCCAGCAAAACGGGTCGGGAAAGATGGTAGATTTCGCGGAAAAGAGCCTGGGCCAAACGGTCGCGCGCCCTCGCGGCGGCAGGTCTTTCGGTGATATTGTATTTCTCAAGAATATCTTCCCCCAAATCATTGATCAGTTTACCATGATCGGCGACACCGGGATGAACGATGACAGGGGGACTGCCGGCTTCGGCCACGGCAAGTGCATAGAACTGGATAAATTCCATATCGCGTAGCACAATGCCTGAGCGCAGGGCCAGGGAATAGCCGTCACCCGTATTGCGCTGGGGGTTGCTGTGACGCGTGTACAGCGCTGCAGCACCTCCGGTAGCGATCACAATCGCCTTCACCAGGATCCCCAGCCACGATGAGGTTTTAGAACGGAAGGCAAGGACCCCTAAGGCGGGTCGTTGATCAGTAACGAGCTTTTCAACGACCCAGCCACTCGCAAACCGAACCCCAACTTTTAGGGCCTGCTTTTTAAGACAGCGAACAATTTCCCTCCCGAAGGCCGGTGGAGTACCTTCGGCCACAACCATACCCGGAGAAATATGGACCTTCATCCCCCATGCCATCAGTTCCGCGATCCGTTGTGAAGCATCAGCGACCAGGGTCTCCACAAGTTCCGGCTGGTTGATCCCCCGGCCGGCTTCAAGAGTCTTGTTGCGGTAGTCATCCTGTGACACCCCATCTATGCTCGCAGCGAATCCTGCCCCGCTCAGGATAGTTGAGGTGCCCAGCCCTGGGGGCGCCTTGCTCACCACAAGTGTTTCGGCCCCCGCTTTCTTTGAAGCAATGGCGGCTCTCAGGCCCGCTGCGCCGCTGCCGATAATGAGGACATCTGTTGTCAATATTTCCAATTCTGGTCCTCAAGGTGAATACCCTGGGCCACCGTGCCCCCAGGAGCCCAGAGCGTTCCACGATTGTCCCCCTAGGCAACAATTCAATGCCACTGGTGACTATTTAGATTCAAGCGCAAATGCGACCTTCGGAGTTTCGTCACAGTTTCCCTCGCCTGTGGTAAAGGTATCTGTCGCCGTTTTATAATTATCATGGGTCACAATGACCTCATGGGTGATAGGCTTGTTGTCTTCGGTCCGGCAGGGAATCATGGCCGTAAAGTAACCCTCTTCGTCTGTGCGGTACGTCGTCTCAAAAGCCCCCGGTGATTTGAGTTGCACAATCGCATGGCTAACGGGTTTGTTGGCTTTTGTAACGACGACGATGTCAACGGTGGCATTGGTATCAATCCCATAGCCCACCTGGGTGTCTTTTTCACCCCCCAAAGACAAAGCCGGTATTCCTGCGATCAAAAAAATGGATATGACAGCGAAGCTACAAATGATTAGACTTTTTTGAGACGTCATCGTTATCCTCCTTTAAAGAGACGGTGCTACCAGCAGTTCTCATCTTCTCCTTTTTAAATAATCATCAAGCATTACTGCCAGGACGATCAACACGCCCTTGGCCACCAACTGATAGTGACTGTGTACTCCCATCAGGTTCATCCCATTGCTCAGGATGCCTATTACCAATGCCCCGATCAGAGTGCTCCAAACCGCCCCGCGGCCGCCCATCAAGCTAGTCCCTCCCAGCACCACCGCAGCAATCGCATCAAGTTCAAAGCCTTCACCGACTGCTGGCTGGGCCGAAGAAAGACGTGCCATGAGAATCATTCCGGACAAACCGCTGAGTAACCCACACAAGACGTACGCCCAAAACTTCACCCACGCCACTTTGATTCCCGACAAACGGGCCGCTTCTTCATTTCCTCCAACAGCATAGATATATGCACCGAAAGCAGTGCGACTCAATATGAGCTGCATAACGATCACCACGATCACCATGATGATGACCGGTACGGGAATGCCGGCGATCGCGCCCTGACCGATAAATCGGAAACTTCCTTCGAATTTAACAATCGGAAGACCCTTGGTTATAACAAGGGACAAACCGCGATAAACCGTCAGCCCGGCCAAAGTGGCGATGAAGGGGGGAACTCTGAATCGTGAGACGGTGATTCCGGTAACCGCACCACAGATTGCGCCAACCAGAATACCAGCGGTGATGCCGATAAAATCGCCATTGATCTTATCAATGATGGTCATTGCCACGCATCCGGTGAGCGCAAGCAGTGAGCCGACTGAAAGATCGATGCCGCCTGTGATGACCACAAACGTCATGCCGGTACCGATAATGGCAAAGATGGAAACCTGGCGCGCGACATTTGTCAAATTGTTTAATGTTAAAAACTCTTTTGAGGTGAGCGACATAAGAATTACCAGTGTAGCCAGCATGACCAGCGAACCATATCGCGAAAGAAACCGGGTGATAATAGTAGCAGATATCCTAATTGACATAATCAATCCCTATCGAAATATCCGAAAGCATGATGCATGACTTCTTCCTGTGAGGTCTGCCTGGAATCAAATTCAGCAACGAGATTTCCTAAATGCATAACGTAAATTCTATCGCTCATTGACATAAGTTCGGGAAGGTCTGAGGAGATAAGAAGGGTCGCCTTGCCGGTTTCACTCAATTCGTTGATGAGAGTATACATTTCAAATTTGGTACCGACATCGATGCCGCGTGTGGGTTCGTCCAGTATAATGATTGGACAATTTCGCGCCAGCCATTTCGCTAAAACGATCTTCTGCTGGTTTCCGCCACTAAGGGTGCTACATTCGACAGCATCACTCGAGCAGCGGATGTCCAAACGATCTACATAAAGACTGCACGTATCACTTTGTGAGCTGGTATTTAAAAAGCCAAGCCAATTTGCCAGTCGATCCAAAATGGTCATGGTGACATTACAACGGACGGTTCGGCTAAGCACAAGCCCATGATCTTTGCGGTTTTCCGGAACCATTCCGATACCTAAATTTCTTGCGCTGGCAGGTGAATTGATTTGGACGGGTTTGCCGTCGATAAATATTCGCTCGTTTTTTGAGGGCGCGGCCCCGATGATCCGCAGAGCCCAATCAGTGCGGCCCGATCCTACCAGGCCGGCCAGACCCACCACCTCGCCGGCGTGCACGATGACGGTGCGACTGCGCGTTGATTCCGGAGGGGGTTCCACAAGGAGCATCTCAGCGCCTTTGAAGGCCGTTCGCTCCGGAAAGTGGCCGGTCATGGGTCGGCCGACCATTTTGGAGATCAGATCACTGAGATTGACTTCAGAGACCGGACTGCTGTGCACCACCTCGCCGTCCCTGAGCACCGTTACCCGGTCAGCGATTCGGGGAATCTCCTCCAGCCGATGGGAAATATAAACAATGGCCACCCCGGCACGGCGTAACGTGGCGATCTTCTCAAATAATATCTCAATCTCTTTCTCAGTAAGTGAGGCGGTCGGTTCGTCCATTAGCAAAAATCGAGCGTTCTCAGAAAGTGCCCGGGCGATTTCAACCATCTGCTGTTCGGCAACCCCAAGTTCAGCAACCGGTATCGTCGGGTCGAGATCAATACCGATTTTGTGAAGCTCTTCTCTGGCCATGGCATTCATTTTCTTGATAGACACAAGACCTCGACCGAATTGCTTCTCCCGTCCGAGATACAGATTCTGAGCGACACTTAACCAGGGAACCAGCATCAGTTCTTGATAGATAATCGCGATCCCGAGTTGGCGGGCTGAACGCGGATCCTCAATTGTGATATCGTGCCCATTAAGCCGGATAGTGCCGGAGTCTGCTTGATGAGCACCACTCAATATTTTGAACAGCGTTGATTTTCCGGCGCCGTTTTCTCCGATAAGGGCATGGACTTCACCTTCACGGACCTCAAAAGAGACAGCGTTTAGTGCCTGCACACCCGGAAACGCCTTGCAAATATGTTCTATGACAAGGTGGGAAGAGCCGCTAGGGCCGGGGGGCGGACTCCCCCCCCGGCCGGTCTGCTCTTTTTGAAGTGCTTGCAACTTGATTATTTTTTGAGGAACTTGTCGACATTTTTCTGTGTGATCCACACCTGCGGTACAAAGATAATTTTCTTAACCTTCTCACCTTTGATAATCTTTGCTGCGGTTTGAACGCCGAGGTGTCCGATGCCTTTCAAGTCATACATCAGGCTCGCCTCAAGGTCCCCTCGTGCAATTGCTTCTACCGCGTCCCGATTCCCGTCTCCGCCGGTGATAGCGATTCCGGTTCGATTTTGAGATTTGCCAGCTGCCAGAGCCCCCATGGCCACCTCGTCATTCCAGCCAATGATGCCATCAACATCGGGAAATCGTTGGAGCAAGTCTTCCGCAACCGGCAGCGTCTTGTCACGACGGTAATAGCCAGCTTGACGCGCAATCAGCTTGATATTGGGATATTTAGGGAGTGTCGCGTCTAAACCTTTTTCCCGCGCCACAGAAGAGGCCGCCCCGGGAGTACCGGTAATAGCAATGAGTTTATATTCTTTACCCGCAGCCCGCTTGGCATGATATTCAGTGAACATAACACCGGTTGTGTAATTATCAGCGCCAATGAAGCTAACCGCGTTACCGTAGTTTCGACCCAGGTTGATGGTGGGTATCCCTTTCTTGGCTGCCATTTCGGCGACCTGAGCCGCCCCATGGTCGACACCCGTCAGTAGCAGAACCTTAGGGTTCTTGGTAAGTGCGTCTTCCGTATCGGAAATTTGCTTAGCGGTTTTGTCCTCAGCATCAACCAGAATGAGGTCAAAACCCAGTTTCTCGCATTCCTCTTTTATACCTTGGGCCATATTAATCCATGCTTGGTTAATTTGATTGGCCATGCTGGCGGCGATAAGAATCTTTTCTGCCGCTCCTGCTGAGGGAATAAGAAAGGCAGCAAAGAAAAACAAAGTGAGTAATATCGTAAAAAATTTTTTCATTGAGCACCTCCTATTGCAACTGTAATGTGGTTTTTTTAAGGTACCTTAGAGCATTAAGTACAGATACAACTTTAATTTATCACCTCCTCTCTGACGGGACTGCGCTTTCTTATCGGTCGGTGATAAGCTCAGCGGAGCCGTTTGCGTTTTGGTCTTGGGCGCACTCCGAGGTTTTGAAACCGCTTTTAGTCATGCTTCAAAACAATTCGGCCCAGCGCTTTTGCCTCGCGTAAATATCTTAAAGCGTCATTAACTTTTTCGATTGGGAATAGGTCTGACACAATCGGTCGCCAATTTTCGCTTTTGACAAATTCAATTGCTTCAATAGTATCTTGCTTGCCGCCCGACCGGGATCCAATAACTTCAATCTCATGCACTGCCACCTGCCGGGGATCAAGAGAAAGCCTTTGCTGTGTATATCCGACGATGACCAAGCGTCCCCCATTGCTCAAGCAGTTCATCGATAGGTGCAATGTCTCTTCGTTTCCAACGCAATCAAACACACAGTCGGCACCACGGCGCTGACCCTTTGCTTTTATGGTAGAGGCGGCATCTATTTCTTGCGAGTTGAAAACTTCATCTGCGCCCATTTCGAAAGCTCTTTTTTTCTTGATTTCGGAGCGTACGATCACCATGACGTGTGTGCCGTGGGATTTGCAAATCTGGATGAGGCAGGACCCGATTCCGCCGGTACTCACGACCACCACGTTTTCCAATGGCCGAATTCGCGCCTGCTTGACTGCGTGGACGGCAGTAACCACGGCATCGGCGATAATAGCCCCCTCGGTAAAGGGTATGGAATCAGGCAAATGAAAAAGCTGACAATCCGGAATTGAGAAATAATTCCCGTATCCCCCGTTGTATTTCAGCACACCCAAAATGCCGTCCAGAGAGGTGCATTGGGTTTCTCGATTGGTTCGACAATAAAAACACCTACCGCAGGTAAAAAAGTTATTCGTCACCACCCGGTCACCGACCTCAAATCCTTGAGCCTTTGGGCCCAGGTCTCTTACAACTCCGGCAGGTTCATGCCCCATTATAAAAGGCAGCTCAGGGGTATACCCCCAGCCATCTGTCATATGGAGGTCGGTGCCACAGATACCACAGGCTTTTGTTTCAACTATAATTTCGCCATCAGCCGGTTTAGGAATCGGTACATTCTCGATGGCAATAGGCTTACCGATTTCTTTGAGAACGGCCGCTTTCATAGTTGCTTGTCTCATTTTTTCTCTCGTATGAGATCTCAGTCGATGGAGTCACGTTTTTTCAATACCCAGAATCTTGCGCGCCTCTTCCGGTGAAGCTATTTCTCTACCCAGTTCACGGGCAATACGGACGATCTTATCAACCAAGCGCGCATTGGATTCCACCAGTTCGCCGTCGATGTACGGGTTGTCTTCCCAACCAACGCGCACGTGACCGCCAAGACAAATCGACCACGATAGGTTTTGCCAATGGGTTTTGGGATCCATATTGCTCACATTCCAAACACAATTCTGGGGGAGATGATGATAGAAGTGCAGCATCGACTCCATGTCAGGGAACGAATACGCACCTCCCGGCCAGCCCATCAACAATGTTGTATAAACCGGATCCGGAAGCAGGTTGCCCGGTTGATTTCGAATATACTCGATGTTCCAAAAAGCACCCGTCGTGAACGATTCGACCTCGGTCTTAACGCCTTTTTTGACCATCTCCTTGCAATACATCACCAACTCTTCCCTGGGGTGAACTGCATAAAGCTCCATGGGCGGATATTCAGAATCCGGTTGAAAATGCTCGTCGTGGGCTGTAAAGCAAATAGACATCATGTCAGGTTTCTGATCCATCAACTTGCTCTTTTCTTCAAACCGCGCCGATGCTATGCCATATTGCACGATGGCATCAACTTGTGATTTGATCCCCGCGTGCATCGTCTGCCAGCCGTCAAAATTAACATGGGAGAGTTTTTTACCGTCCTCGGCAATCTTGTCTTCGAGTTTGTGGACACCGTGTATATGGCAGATAGATGCACCGGCATTGACACTTCGAACATATTCATCAACGATCTTATCAACATTTTTCATTTCCGGGGCCGGGCAGTAATGATTGCCGGGGTAAGACATCGATGAATCCACCGTTATTGTGATAATAAGCTTGTCCATATCATCTCCTCGAAGAACGACGTGTTGCAGGGTTTATTCAGGAAGTAAGTCCACTAATTACTTGCCCTATGATTTATCGAACCCTAAATCCCATTAAGTGGGAAATGATTTCGGCGGTTTCAAACAAGTCGTCCAGGTGTCGTTTTATTTTTTCCAAATCGTCGGAGCTGGCGCTAACGCCACCTATCCCACGGCCTTCCTCACCCTTGATGAGAGTCGCAATGCAATATTCCCCGGAAATGTGCTCCGCATTATCAATGGCATATCCCTGTGACCTAATTTCAGACAGATGGCGTTTGAAGAGTGACAGATCCGTAATGGTATTTTCGGTAAATCGGGCAAGTGGTTTTTGATTGATCACCCGCTCAACTTCATGCTCAGGTAGATAGGCGAGAATAATCTTGCCGATGGAACAGCAATGCGCTGGCGCTTTCTTCCCGAAATGGGAATACATCAATGGTAAAGAAGGCTTTTCAATGCCTGCCAGAAAAAGAACTTCTTTGTTGTAAAGGATTCCCAAATTAACCCTTTCTTCTAATTTGCGATTCAGCCCTTGCAGATACGGAAGTGATTCAATCCGCAATTTATTGCTGTCGAGTGCTTTTCCCCCCAACGGGAGATTTTTTAGACCCAGCAGATAGGCATTCGTCTGCTTTTCCTTCGTAACATATCCTTCAGATTCTAAGGTTTGGCTAAGATGGTAGACAGTGGTCCGGTTCATTCCTAGTGCTTTGGCAATTTGCACCGGAGTTGGAGGTGAGGCGGAATCCGCAATGAATTCCAGAATCTTAAGACCTTTTATGACACTCTTAACGATGGGCATGTTTAGATCTAAGAAGCATTAAGTTGTTAAATAATGGACATATTCCGTTCACAGATATTTTCTAAAGTTCGCAATGTCAACAAAAATATTAAAAAGCAGACAGAATGTTTAATTTTAAAGCATAACTGATTGACTTTACCTAGCATTATCTTGCCTCGGTATGCGCGCTACAGATTTCAGCACAATCATCAGCCGGCGACCGAATCTGAAATTAACACTTGCCGTGTATTCCTGTACGATATCAGCATATTAGAAGAGGATCGCATTGCCGCAAGGTCCAAGGCAACCCGTGTCATGTACGATGTCACCGAAGGGATCAGATGATTTTGGGGTCGGCAGATGATTTGATTTCCGCAGGTCCTCAACCAGGTCTGCGACGGTTTTCATGGGAATGACAGATATCCTTTCGTGGAGGGAGTATTCCTGTGCGCCCGGATAGACTACCCCAATAAATATGATTTTAAAATTTGATGTTTTAACCGCGATGCAATCAAATGGCCCTCTCTCATCCTTACCGCATCGACTCCTCAAAGAAAATTTTGTCGCTCTAAACTAAAAAATAGGAGCATTCTTAACTTTTTAACTTACACTATTGCCCCCCTTTTTCCGATTCACCCCATTCTTGACTAATTGTCCCTGCTGCTTAATTTACCAGTAATGTCTGAAAGGAAAGAAAAAGTAATCCGTGAGCTCACGGCCTGTACCATGGATTGTCCCGACGCCTGTTCAATAGTCGTCCGGCGCGCAGCGGATGGCAGCGTGAAGGTCAAGGGCAATCCCGACAATCCGTTCACCTCCGGCTTTACCTGCGCCAAAATTAAGGATCATGTCAGAAGGGTCCAAAGCCCCCAGCGGATTGTTCAGCCGCAGTTAAAAACCGAAACCGGTTGGCAAACCATCAGCTGGGCTGAAGCGCTTGACCTGTGTGCCGCAAAGATCCAGAATTTGCGTTCCCGTCCCACCGCCATTTTGCATATTCACAGCGAGGGCGCCAAAGGTGTTTTAAAAGAAGCCACCACGCTTCTTTTTGCCAGACTGGGTACCAGCCGGGTGAGAGGATCCCTTTGCGACGCCGCCGGCTATATGGCATGTGTGCATGACTTTGGCTCCCGGGACAATAACGATATCAATGACCTGATCAATGCATCCAAAATCGTCAACTGGGGTAAGGATCTTTCCCGCAGCTCGGTTCATACGGCCGCTCTGGTAAAACGGGCCCGCAAAAACGGCACCCGGGTGCTAACGATTTCACCCGGGGGGGACGGGAATCGGTCTTTTTCAGATACGCATGTTCGCATCCGACCCGGCACGGATCGGTTCCTGGCAGCCGCTGTCTTGCGCTTACTGATAGAAAACGATTTGATTTCTGAAGAAGTTAAAAGCGGCTCGCGGAATCCGGGAAAATTTTATTTCGTTGATCCTGAATCATCCGATAAAAGCACTGCTGGAGGCCTGCGACGTTTCCAATAGCGATTTTCAGCGTATTTATGAGTCCTATGCCGAAGAAAATCCGGTGGCCACACTGATCAGCGCCGGGTTGCAGCGTTATCGATATGGCGGCGAAAATGTGAGATTTATCAATGCGCTGGCGATGCTTTCAGGCCATATCGGGCGGTCGGGGGGCGGCAGCTATTTCCAGCTGCATTCCTATCGCAACCTGAATTTAAAATGGATGCGGGAACTGGAAAAACTGCCGCGTCGTTCCTTTCCATTTCCGGTGATCGGCCGGGAGATCCTGACGGCTGAAAACCCGCCGATTGAAATGATCTGGGTCAACGGCACCAATGTCATTAACCAGGCGCCGGATTCCCAGCAACTGATGCAGGCTTTTGCCCGGGTTGATTTTAAGGTTGTGGTCGATGCCTTTATGAATGATACGGCCCAGCGAGCCGATCTGATACTGCCCACTACCCTTATCATGGAGCAGGAAGACATTATCGGTTCTTATTTGCACGAATATGTTCAATATGTATGCCCGGTACTTCCCGCTCCCGGTGAAGCCAGAAACGATTACTGGATTCTCAGACAAATCGCCAAACGCCTGGACCCACCGGTAAATCTGCCGACTTCAGAAGATTGCCTGCGGGCATCTTTAGATTCACCCAATTTGTCCGCAACTCTTGAGGAGATTCGGGAATGCAGTTGTGTGCGCTCCAATCGCCCGGAAATTGCCTATGCCGGACGGCGGTTTGCGCATCAAGACGGCAAATACCGATTTCCTTACTTGCTGCATGCGGAACCGGAAGCGCCGGCAGAATATCCGTTGCGGTTGCTGACGCTGGTGCGCCGCAACGCCATTCATTCCCAGATGCTGCCCGAAGATCAAAAGCAACTGCCGGCGGTCTGGGTGGCACCGGATAGTCTTTGCCTGAAAAATCTGAACCTGGACAAGCCCGTCGAGTTGGTCTCACCATTGGGGCGCTTGAAAGTGTCCTTGCATACCCTGCCGGACCTGCACCCTGATGCGGTGATCTATCGCCGGGGAGATTGGATCAGCCGGGGCGGTGGTGTGAATCAGTTGATTGCCGCCGGCTTGACGGATATCGGCTCCGGCGCTGCCTATTATGATCAGTATGTGAGATTGGAGAACATTTAAATGTCCATCTTTTTGATGGACGATCGTCTCCACCCTTCTGGTGGGACTGGAAGAGCGGTCCTTCGGACCTTTAGGAGCATTCCTTTGGAACTTGAGGTTAAACTTGGTTGTTACTGCATCCCCCGCACGATGCGGGATTTCACATCTTGATTTTAGAAATTAATGTGTTCACCAAGCGCAGCGCTCCTCAAGTGAAACGCTCCTCAAGCGAAGCGCTCGTTGCGCCATATGTTATGGGATTACGTTCTCGTTTTCCAATAGAGCAATCATGAATTAAGGAGATACTTTGATGCCGCGACCACCCAAGCCGCCTGAGGAGTTGCTGGAAATATGCCAACGCTGGTCGGATTCCATCGAAAATATTTCCGGCGATGCGGCCCGCATGGATTTTTTTCAAAATGAGTTACCGGGCTTCCTACGAAATCAATCGCTATTTCAGGAACTATTAAAAAACATCATACGGCGGCAGCCCTTACCCGGATTTGCGGCAGGCTCAGATGATCGATGATGAAATTCTGCTGTATCTCAATCCGAAGCGGCTTTTTTCACTTCGCATGTTTCTGTACGGTCCCGGGGACTACACCCTCGATTCATGATCATAATTCCTGGGGCGTCTCGGGCGCGGTCGTCGGCGAGCTTGGGGTCATCCGATATGCCCGCCAAGACGACGGCACAGTTGAAGGCTATGCCCGCTTGAGGCAAACCGCCCGGGGTTCAATTGCAGCCGGGGGAAATCGAATTGACACGCCCGCTAAATGATGGCATCCATCAGACCGGAAACCCCGGCCGGGGCACCACGATTATGATCAGTGTTTACGGAAGCCCTGTTCGGCGGCTTTATATCCACCGGTTTGACCATGAGCACAGCAAAGTCGACCGCTTATATCCGCCGCGTATAAAGAAAAAGATGCTGGCCGCTCAAGCGCTAGAACATCTTTATACAAAGAAAGCATAAAAGGTGTCAGGTTTCAGGTGTCAGTAAACAAATGACAGAGGACAGAAAACAGAAGTCAGATAGGGTGCAACAGCCTCTTTTTTTTATCATCTGTCTTCTGTCGTCTGACCTCTGACATCTGAAATTTTTACTAAGGAGCGACATATGTCGGAAAAGAAAAACTATGACGTTATCATTTTAGGTACCGGTCCTGCCGGATTGCAGGCGGCGATTCATGCAGCCCGCAAAAAAGTTTCCGTGCTGGTATTGGGCAAAGAGACCCGCAGCAGCCTGTTTCATGCTCATGTTGAAAATTTTTGCTGCATTTTCAACATCACCGGGGAGGAAATACTTAAAGCCGGTCGACAGCAGGCCGCCAATTTTGGAGCTGACTTGCTTGAGGAGGATGTTTTAAACATACTGCCGCAAGGGCCGCATTTTAAAATCATTTCCGAAAGCGGGACAGAACTGACCTGCAAATCACTTATTGTGGCGACAGGTACGGCACGCAACAAATTAGGCGTTTCCGGGGAAAAAGAATTTCTGGGCCGCGGTGTCAGTTACTGCGTGGAATGCGACGCCAATTTTTTTAAAGGAGAAGATGTCGCTGTTGTCGGCGGTGCCAGTGCGGCTGTTGGCGGAGCGCTAACACTGCTGGACTATGCCAAAACCGTAAACCTGATCCATGAGAAATTGGACGTCACCGATACGCTGGCCGCCGAACTGAAAAAGAGCGATGTGGTGATCCGTGAAAATGTTAAAGTCCAGGAAATCTCAGGTGATAGCGCTGTTAAGGAAATTGTTTTAGTAGATGGAACAAAGATACCGGTCGCCGGCGTTTTTATCGAACTCGGTGCCAGAGGCGTTATGGAATTGGCCGCCCATATCGGGATCCAATTTGACGATGAAATGAAATATATTGATACCAATAAAAACATGGAAACCAATGTGCCGGGCGTTTTTGCGGCCGGTGACATCTGTGGCCCCCCGTGGCAGATGGCAAAAGCGGTGGGAGAGGGCTGTGTCGCCGGGATCGCAGCCGCCACTTACGCAAAAAAATTGCGTAAGTCCGAGTAAAGCGGTTTGCCTGTTAGCCCGTTGAGAAAGGATAAATTAATTCTTATATGCTCCACGTTCCTTTCGTACTCGTACTCGTCCTCGAGGCAATATGGAACAAGGCTCCGCGAGTTTTAGATTTATCGATTACGATTACGAGCACGACGACGAGGACGAGGATGGCGGCGAGTTTTAGGCGTTGGCTGGGGAACTGGCCTGCTGCTTGGCATAGCGCTGCCGGATGCTCTCGATTGCTTTGCGGGCAGCATTCGCCTCTGATGTTTTTGCGCCTGACAGTTTTTTCAGAAAAGCTTCGGATTTGGCGGTGCCAATTTTTTCCAGTGTTGCGATGGTCGCCGATAGAATGGATTTTTGGTCGGGGGATGAAAATTTTTTGATGCGTTTGAAAATTCCCTTTTTCTGACCGCTGATCAACCGGGCATTGTCAAGGACAGCGTCTTCTATTGCCTGGATGTTCTTGATATTGACCATTGTGCCCAGGGCCCGGATGATATTGGATACTTTGCGGGAGTGCTTGGATGCAGCTTGCTCTTCTTCGGGAAATTCGGTTTTAATCAGCTCAATCAATTTTGCAATAGATGCTTCTGATAAAGGCGCAAGCTCGCCCAGCGCGGTTGTTGCCCTCCACAGGACCTTGTCATCGGGATCATCCAGGGCGTCGATGACGATTTGTTCGGCATCAGAGGCCTTTAAAGTCAACAGCGTACGCAAGGCCTCATCCCGCACCCGGGGGTGTGCATGGGATACGAAATTGCGCGCCCGATCGATTCCTGGTTGGCCTTTGCCCACAAATCTGAGAATCATCAGGGTGTTGCGCAATAAATACCAGGGCTGGTCAGGGTTGCCCAAGGCCTTGAGAACCCAAAGGCGGGTCATTTCGCCCTGCTTGATCAGGGCATCGGTTGCGAATTTGCGGGCCTGACGATTTTCAGAGTCGGATAGAACTTTGCTTAAAATCTCAATTCCCTGTGGTCCCAACAAACCGGCAATTCCATCGATAATCTTTCGTTCGGAATCCTCCACTTTTTCGTAGGCGGTCACCAGGTCTTGTGTCAAATCCTTATAAATAAATCGTTGCGGATTGGGCGATAAACTGCTTTCTTTGGAAAATGCGTCATTCTCTTTGCCGGCTTTATCCGTCGCCCGGGTCAGCAAAAGGGCAATTTCCCAGTCGTTGTTTTCAAAAAGCCCTCGGTAAGATCCTGCGGCAGAATTTCACCAGAACCACGGCATCGTCGGTTGTTTCAGCATACAGGAGTCTGCGAACATAGGCCGGAACATGGGCTTGTGCATCTTTGGTCATTAATATGGTATTGACCAGATATTGAACATCCGGTGGCAGTTCTTCGAAAGTCAGGATATCATTCAAATAGAGCTGTTCAAGAAAGTGTTGCGCACCGTTGACATCCTCCAAGATCAATCGACGGACGACCCACTTCAGAATTCGTTTGACGCCTTCAACCCGCCTGACCAATGCCGGGTTGTCCAACTCTTCAGCATGCTTTTCCCGCAGGTTATTGAGTTCCTTAAATATGAATTCGGATGTGAGCAAGAGCGTGTCTAAGGGAAAAGCCTCGATAATGACCTGCTCGATGTCTTCCTTCTCAATACCATCCACATGTCTGGCGATGATGTAACAGTTGATGATCAGATCTTTCAGAAACTCGGGGTGTCTGAGGGGCCGGATGATATCCTGGATAATTTGAAGTTTTAAGGCCCGAATATTTTCATCGGAACCCCCCTGAAACATGGGCAGCATTTTAAGATCTTTGGCCAGGCGCTGGATAGCCATTTCGACCCGCCAGGGAAGGTTTAATTCCAGCATGATCAGGTCGTCCATGAAAACCGTGGATATTTCGGTAATCCCGTGCTCAGCCAGGGCATTGGACAGCACCTGGCCAATTTTAGAGCCCTGACCACTGTCGGCTTCGGGATCGCTCATGATATCCACAAAGCTTTCGAAATGCTCCAGGCTGATATCATTTTTTATGGCAAAGCTCACCAGCCCTTTGCGCTTGAAATACTCTCTCAGTTTGGGAACAAATAATTCAGCCATGCCCCCACCGACCAGCGTGCGCACATTAACCGGCTCCTCCAGAATACCGGTAATCAGGATATCGACTTTTTCGCGGCTTTCCTGCTTGGTGATCTCGATCTGCCTGGATTCGCCCAGGCAGTTTTGAAACTTTTTATATAAACCCTGCTTGGCGCCCTCTGAACCGGGATGATCCGCAGAATAGTAACCGCTGCGCAACATGGCTTTCGCCAGGTCCATGAGAAACTCGCCGGAAGGCTTAATCTTTTTGCGTTCTTCCAGGGTGAGATCTTTTTTTTCAGCGGTCGGTGCGAGCGTGATTTCAGGTGGCGGTACATCCTCTCGGACAACCTCTTCCTGAGCCACTGCCTTCCGGAGCCAATCCAAGTTCAGATCGGCCTCGCCGTCTTTTTCGGGCGAGGCTTCATCCAGGTCATTTAATTCGCTATCGGTTTGCTGTGAAACCGGGTCCGTGTTGACAACAGGAGCGGCGGAGGCGGTTGGTGTTTGCGGGCTTGCTGGAGAGGGCTGTTCCCCAGCGGCTTCTTGGTCCGGGGAAGACGTAGTTGATTCCGTCGGTGGCGTCAATCCCAGCAATTTTTGATAGTCTCTTTGCGTGCTCAAGACCGGGTTCAGCTCATGCAGAATCAAGTCCGGTCCGCCCACTAACGTGAGCAGCATCCCGGTAGGTTTTTTGAGTTTCGCGGCCGTTTGCGCATCTATGGTTTTGGCAACCACCCCCTCGACCGTGAATATGCTGTCGATTCCAGGAACAGTGAAATTTAAAGTCAGGGCGGTTTTCAGGGGCAGGAGGGTTTTGGAGGGCAGAAAGATCTTCCCCCTTTTTAACAGGGCATAGGTTTTACTGAATCGCTCGGCTGAGCGATATTTCAATTTTATGGCTTTTTGTGCCAATTTGTAAAATTTTATTGGGTGGTGGTAAGAAAATTCTATATTTTCTATTAATTATATTGAATTTACTTGAAATTGTCAAAATTTTACAGGGGGTTGCATTTTTTAAGAATTGGAACCCGTTAATATCACTTATAAAATCTGCCCTCCCGCTTTTCATAATAATGTTTCGAATTACGGAATTGGGGTACTTGCGGTTGCATGCTTGTACGGTTGTGGAAAAAAACGTTTGAATATCTGAATTTTCGTAAACAGGCACTTGCTTTATCGGACCTTCACTTTTATGATACTTATGTGCCGGTCGTCAGCGATGTCACTTTTCACATCCCCTACGAAGATGCAGTCGATATGAGCTGGATGAACTTGTTGATGCCGGCGTTGATATGGCGTCTCCTGAACCGATTCAACAGGCGATCAATTATTTTTCTGATCTGGTAGACCGGCTTATGGATGTCTGTCAGGAACTCTAATCACTCTAAATTTAATTGGATTGGGAGGAATTTATGGATTATGAAGCCATTATCGTCGGGGCCGGCCCTGCCGGTATTTTTGCGGCTTTAACCCTGGCCGATCAGGGGGTAGAACGGGTTCTTTTACTTGAGCTCGGCAAAGACCTCAGTGAGCGCAAGCGCAATTCGAATGATATGCTCTGCGGATGGGGAGGCGCCGGCGCTTACAGTGACGGCAAATTGACATTATCTCCCGAGGTGGGAGGGTTGCTGGGAGAGTATCTGGAACCTGAATCTCTCCATCAGATCCTTCAAACGGCGGATGACATCTGGGTTAAACACGGTGCGCCGGAAGTTATATTTGGCGAGGCATCACCCAAGTTGCAAGATCTGGCCGATCGAGCCCGATTGGCCGATCTGGAATTAATCCCTTCGCGGATTCGGCACATCGGCACGGAGAACTGCCAGGTGGTACTAGATCAATTTCGAAAATCCCTGGTGGATCGAGTTGAAACCCGCACCAGCAGCCCTGTCCAAAGTTTTATGGCTGAAGATGGCCGCATCCGGGGGGTCAAATTGGAAAGTGGCGAAACCATCACCAGCCAATTTGTGGTGGCGGCGCCGGGACGCTCCGGCGCCGGCTGGATGAAGAGGGAAGCAGAATCTTTGGGGCTTAAAACTCAGTCCAGTGCAGTAGACATTGGCGTTCGGGTGGAGTTGCCTGCTGCGGTTTTAAAGGAAATTACGGATATCATTTACGAATCAAAGCTGATTTATTACTCTAAAACATTTGACGAAAAAGTACGTACCTTTTGTATGAATCCCTATGGTGAAGTGGTGATCGAAAAGGCCAAAGAAGTCATGACCGTCAACGGGCACAGTTATGCCAGGAAAAAAAGTGAAAATACCAACTTCGCCATTTTGGTGAGCAGCGCGTTTACAGAACCTTTCAATGACCCCATCGGCTATGGTCTTTACATCGCCCGGCTGGCGAATCTGCTGGGCAACGGGCCCATTGTCCAAAGACTGGGAGATCTTCTGGCGGGACGGCGCAGCACGCCGGAACGCATGAATCGCTGTCTGACGCGGCCGACGCTCCCGGAGGCGACTCCCGGTGATTTGAGCTTTGTGTATCCCTACCGGCACCTTCAAAGTATTATTGAAATGCTTCAGGCGCTTGAAAAATTCGCCCCCGGTGTGTATTCGCGTCATACTCTTCTTTACGGTGTGGAAGTCAAATTTTATTCCAACCGTATTGATTTATCTGCGGAATTGGAAACCGCAATAAGGAATTTATTTGCCATCGGTGATGGTGCCGGCATCACACGGGGATTGATCCAGGCTTCTGCCTCCGGCATTCTTGCCGCCCGCACCATTGCCCGGCGGCTCAATAGCGGTGGTGGCTAGTTTTTCTCGCTGAGTTGGTGGAAACCACTCGCCTTCTGGTCAAGTATGTTTGGTGGCGATCGCCGAAAGAGATTCGGTTTTAGGTTTCGTACTCGTACTCAGCGCAGCGGTCCTCGTCCTCGGACTTCCTCACTGGTCGATTACGAGTTACGAGCACGACGACGAGGACGAAGCGCAAGCTTAGAAAATTTGAACAAACAATTTCAATCTGGATAATCAAAAAGGAGACACCATGAGCGATCAAGTTGTCTACACATCCAAAATAAAAATTGAACGAGTCAAAGGCCCTTTGCGTCGTGCCTATTTACCCCAGGAAGATGAACCGGTGCTGTTTGGTGTTCATTCCGAAATCGCCGAGCATTACGGTGTTGACCCTCAAGTCCAGTTTTTGCGGCCGGTGACATCTGCGGTCCCCCGTGGCAGATGGCAAAAGCGGTGGGAGAGGGCTGTGTCGCCGGGATCGCAGCCGCCACTTACGCAAAAAAATTGCGTAAGTCCGAGTAAAGCGGTTTGCCTGTTAGCCCGTTGAGAAAGGATAAATTAATTCTTATATGCTCCACGTTCCTTTCGTACTCGTACTCGTCCTCGAGGCAATATGGAACAAGGCTCCGCGAGTTTTAGATTTATCGATTACGATTACGAGCACGACGACGAGGACGAAGCGCAAGCTTAGAAAATTTGAATAAACAATTTCAATCTGGATAAAAAAAAAGGAGTCACTATGAGCGATCAAGTTGTCTACACATCCAAAATAAAAATTGAACGGGTCAAAGGCCCTTTGCGTCGTGCCTATCTGCCGCAGGAAGATGAACCGGTGCTGTTTGGTGTTCATTCCGAAATCGCCGAGCATTACGGTGTTGACCCTCAGGTCCACGAACCGCATGCCACCACGCTGGATTATGTTGTGGCCGCAGCGGCCGGCTGACTGACCGGTACCTTTGGCGGCGCGCTGGAAGCGCGCGAAATTCCGGCCGGTGAAAGACGACTGATTTCGGAGGCAAGGGGGGAAATTGAAAAAAACGGAAATGTGCTGGTTATCCGCCGGATTCATGTAACCTATCATCTAAAATTAAAACCGGATCAGCAGGAAACCGCTCAGAAGGTCCTTGGATTCCACGCTGATAAATGTCCGGTTGCGCAGTCGATCAAAGGCAGTATCGATATTAGTACCGAGTTAAAAATGTCAACTCTCTAATAAAATTGATGCAAGGCATCGGTTCTCTTTTTTATTTCAACAAATTTGATTATACTTCGCCGCTGCAAACTGCCATCTGGTTTGTGGCTTTTGTTATCTTTATGGATCTTTTCATTGTTGCACTTCAGATTGGAAAAAGCCCTGCAATGTTTAGAAGTATTTTGAGGACCTGGCTGCCGTTTTCGTTAATTTTTCTGGCGACCTATTTCACCGGCAGGCTAACTATGAAAAGATGATGAAAATGGTTGATATTCAGATTTTTAGGATAGTTTTAAAATTCTGAATAACAGAGATGAATGTCATATGGATAACGTTTACCAGGAGATCGCTAAATTAATGGTGGACTTGAAGTCGTGTGTGGCCTTGAGCGGTGCCGGGATTTCAGCCGAAAGCGGCATCCCCACATTTCGTTCCAAAGGGGGGCTGTGGGAAAAGTATGATCCCATGATTTATGCGTCCATCGAGACTTTCAGGGAGGACCCGTCCAAATACTGGACGATCCGCGGCGAATTTATCCGCAATTATGATACCTATCAGCCCAACAAAGCCCATCTTGTGCTGGCCGAACTCGAGGAAATGGGGATTGTGCATCATGTGATTACCCAGAACATTGACGGTCTGCATAAAAAAGCCGGCAGTAAAAACGTTACGGAGATTCACGGGAGCCTCAGGGAGACGTATTGCCTGCGATGTGGCAAAGAATTTATAGCCCCGTATGTGCCGGACGGCATGCCGCCCTATTGTGAGTGCGGCGGGGTGCTCAAGCCCAACACAGTGTTGTTCGGCGAGCAACTGCCCAAAGGCGCTCTGGAAACAGCCTATCATGAATGCGCAACCTGCAAACTGATGCTGGTCATCGGCACCTCGGCGGTGGTTCAGCCGGCGGCGTCATTACCCGCGCTGGCCCAGCAAAAGGGAGCCAAAATTGTGGAAGTGAACATTGAACCTGCGTTTACCGGTGCAGATTATGTGATCGAAGAAAAAGCCGGATCCGCCCTTGCCGCACTGCTGGCTGCCATCAAAAAAATATGTCCATAATCCCGCCAGTGTTGTGCTCCCCAAAAATCTTTCTCGCAAAAAAAGATATTTGAGCCATAAGATCCGGTCTAAGAAACGATTGTCGGCCGGACAATGAAATTTCGGGCAGCGTATCTGAAATACGAATGTCTGACACTTTGCGGTTGACCCGATGGGCAGGCTTAGGATAATGTGTGCGGGAATTAACCCGCCGGTTGAATTGATAGAAATCTTACGATGGAATTTGATAGAAGCAAGATAACATTTATCTTTCTGGGCATCCTGGTGATGGTTGCCGTGGGGGTTGTGTTAAAAACCGCCCAATCGGTCATTCTTCCGCTGATTATTGCCTGGCTGCTGTCCTTTCTTATTGGTCCGGCGATCAATTTCATGACGGCCCGCAAAATACCGACAACACTGGCGGCGTTTATCATACTGATTGTTTTACTCGGTGTTTTTTATTTATCCGGTACATTTCTGTTTGCTCGGTTTTCGGCATTTGTGGCGGCCTACCCGAAATACCATGCGCGATTCACAGATCTAATTACCTTGGTAACCAGCAAATGGAATCTGGCTTTTGATCCCCTGGCAGGCATCGACTGGGGGCAGAACATCGGGCGCTTTTTGGCATCTTTTTCGCGATCCATTTTTGTGTTTGTCTCCCAGCTGGTTTTGGTCAGTATATTCCTTTTCTTCATATTGCTGGGCAAACCCTTTTTTCGATTCAAAATTCTTAAATCTTTTTCAGCCGAAGATGCCGACCAGATTGCCCGCATTACCTTTTCAATTACCGCGCAGATCCGGCGCTATCTGTCCCTGCAATTTTTGATCAGCTTTACCACCGGCATCCTGGTATGGCTGGCGTTGGAAATTATCGGGGTGGATTTTGCCGTTACCTGGGGGGCGCTGGCGTTTTTTCTGAATTTTATTCCCAACGGTAGGCTCCATTGTGGCCTCCATCCCCCCTGTTTTGCTGGCGTTTGTGCAATTCTATCCATCGATATGGCCGGGTGTCATTACCCTTTTATCGGTGTTAACCATCCAAATGGGCATGGGAAATGCGCTTGCACCGAAACTCATGGGGGACCGGTTAAATTTAAGCCCCGTAGTGGTCCTGCTTTCGCTGTTATTCTGGGGTTGGTTGTGGGGAGTTGTCGGAGCGCTGATTTCGATACCGATCGCAGCAGCCATTAAAATCGTCTGCGAAAATATTGAAACGCTGCATCCCATAAGCGTGATGATGGGATCCGGCAAAGCCTATCGGCGTGAATTTAAAGAGTGATAAGGCAATAGTCAAATTTTCTAAATACCCTTATTCAAAACGTAGGCGCGGGGTTTATCCCCGCCCATCGACCTGATGCCAATCGGGCGGGGCTAAACCCCTGCCCCTACTTCAAGAATGCATTATTTGTTTAAAAATCCGCAATCCAAAATCTAAAATCGATTTCTTACCAGCCAGCCTGTTTCTTAAGAGACCTCAGCGTCAGCACCAGGCAGGCCTTCAAGGTGGCATTCACGTTGTCACCGGTAATGGCACTGGCGGCAAAGGAGGGCGCTTTGAGCTGGTGATTGTAGGCCTTTTCCATTTCTTTAACCGGCATCAACGGAACCCCATCAGCTGCGAGGTCGCGCTTATTGTACTGAAGGACAAGGGGTATTTTCATGATGTTTAAGCCGTAACCGTTGAGATTTAAGGCAAGGTCCTTTAGGGAAAGGATGTTTTTTTCATGACGGACATTAAGGGAATCGGCAACAAAGACGAGGCCGTCGGCGCCTTTTAAAACTAGTTTGCGGGTGGAGCTGTATTTTACCTGGCCCGGTACCGTATATAACTGAACCCGCACATCGCAGCCCTTAATTTTACCCACACCCATGGGAACAAAATCAAAAAAGAGTGTCAGATCTCCTTTGGTTTTAATGGAGACCATTTCATCGGACATTAATGGTCGGCTATTTTTAAAAATATATTGCAGATTTGATGTTTTACCGCCTCTACCCGGGCCGTAGTACACGATTTTGCATTCAACTTCCCGCTTTTTTAGATTAATAATTGCCATTGTTAAATAATTATAAAAAGTTGTAGAGACAGTGTCAATCTGAAAGAAGTATTATTCAATAATTTCAAATTATTATAAAAATTTCTGGTTTTCAGCCAATTTGGATCGCATCTATAAGACTGCATCGGTTTGGCTGCGAACGTTTTTACTTACCTGGGCCACTGACTGGACGAGTATCAAAATGAAACCAAATGTTCAGATTTATTAAAAATAGAGCCCATCATGTTATTATTGGCATTTCAGTTCTAAATCTTGAATGCAAAAAAAATAAGCCGGGAACCAGCCTCCGGCTTATTTTTATATCTTATTAAATAGATCCAGCTAATTAATCCGCCCGGATCAACTTCTAAATATTTTCTTCAATTTTCAAAAAACAAATTTACGATACCCAACCCTGTTATGGCTATTTTTCAGGGCGGAGTAATTACAGACTGTTATTTATACTCAGCGCTATGTGAAGCTGCTACATCGGTTTCGACCGCCTGTTCGTCGCCGATTTTCAGCGATTTGTCAATAATTTCAATGGCCTCATCGATTTGTTCTTCGGTGATGATCAGCGGCGGCGCAATCACCAGGGTGTCATACCAGGCGGCCATATACACCCCCTGTTGCATGGCATCACCGGCAATTTGAGCCGTCATCAACGCTTTACCGCTGAGTTTGTCGGCTTTATAGTCAAACGGTTCTTTGGTTTTGCGGTTTTTCACAATTTCAAGCGCCCAGAAATGTCCGATGCCGCGGACATCGCCGACACAAATGTGCTTATCACCCAATTCATAAAGTTTTTTCTCCAGATGCCGGCTGGCTTTCTGGGGCAAGCCGGATTTAAATAATTTATCATATTCCGCAATTGCCGCAGGAATGGCGGATGCTGCCAGTGGATGATAGGCATAGGTATGCCCATGACAGAAAAGTTCTTTTTCAAAGTATTCGGCAACCTTATCCGATGAAACGGTAATACCGACCGGTGTGTAGGCTGCCGTTGCTCCTTTTGCGGTGGTCAGGAGATCCGGTTCAACGTCCCAGTTCTCCATTGCAAAGGTTTTGCCGGTGCGGAACCAGCCCGACATGACCTCATCGGCGATCAGAAGGACGTCGTTTTCATCACAGATTTGCCGCAGTATGGGGAAATATTCCGGCGGGGGCACGATTCGTCCGTTGGTACCCACAACCGGTTCGACAATCATGGCCGCCACGTTGCCTTCTTCTTTGATCATATAATCCAGGTAGCGCGCGCACTGGACTTTGCAATCCGGATAGGCCAGGTCAAAGGGGCATCGATAGCAATAGTTATCCGGCGCAAAACACACCCCGTCAACCACGCAACGCGCCTGCTCGGCAAACCAGCGCCGTGGATCTCCGGTAAATGCCGCGCCGGCTGCCGTGGCACCATGGTAAGAATGATACCGGGAGATGACTTTATAGGCAGGTGCCCTTGACTGTCTGACCATTTTTAAAGCAGCTTCGTTTGCTTCCGTACCGCTGGTTGAAAAAAAGAATTTGTTCAAGTTCTTGGGCATGACCGCCCGCAGTGCCTCAACGGCTTCAATGGCGGCTTCATTGGCAAAACCGGGTGCCACATAAGCCAGTTTTTCGGCCTGTTTGGTGATGGCCTCGATGACGGCTTTGTTTTTATGGCCCAGGTTGGAGCACATGAGCTGGGAGGAAAAATCAATATAGGATTTTCCTTTATCATCGTAAAAATAGACGCCCTCCGCATCCGTTATGAGCAGCGGAGTTGTCCAGGCACTTTGGCGATTCCAGGTGCCATAGGTGTGATCCGTCAACGCT
>PVMK01123989.1_pt1 | contig 28797 bp, 24 predicted proteins | sample 1853481 | NCBI WGS metagenome assembly PVMK01 (sample SAMN08533507, study PRJNA380276) | Marine sediment metagenome, whole genome shotgun sequencing project.
GCATTCAGGGCACTGGGGCAGGAGATCCCTTCAAGCTTTCCGGGTGAGCTAACGATCGATAAGGTCAGAGGCCTCAAGAATAAACCCTTTGACTGGTCGAGGTTGATGTTTTTAAATGAAATACTTGATGTTGCCAGGGAAAATGGCAAGGACCGGGATCCTTTGTTTGTTACCCTGGGAGAAGTCATTAAGGGCTATGAATTGCAGAGAAAATTTTAAAGTTCTGGAAAGTCTCCCTGGTTTGTGAAGACACCAATCTCATGGTTTGTGTTTTTATTAAGAAATTTTGCTGCGAGAACCATTCCTTCATGCCATGTCATTTTAAGAGGTGGGGTGTTATCCATCCTGATGGTCACATAAATCTTTTCTCCCTTTGATTTCCTGATCAACCCCCTGATAAGTTTGCCCCCGATAGCCTGACCCCTATATTCCGGGTCTACCGTAGTATATCCTCTCTCAAGAAATCCTGAGAGATTCAGACCGGTGAGGGCTTCTATCTTTTTTCTATACTCAATCTTGGGATGCTTGTGTGTCGAAGTTCCCACCACTCGATCTTTGTGAATGGCGTAACCGATAAGGTGGGCATTTTGGAGGTTTGCCCTTATATGCGATGTTCCGACCCCGCCCCCTCTTTGTATGAGATCATGGATTTGATTCAGGATGAGCGCTGAGATCTCTTCTGGTTTTATAAAGAAGTATTTGATGGGGAGTCTTGTCATAAATATAGCTCACGAGGGGACAAAAATTCTTGCAGATTGACAACGCCATCATCATTGCCTACCATGCCGTACAATTTGGGAATCATACAGCACAAATGAGTAGCACCATATGGTGGCTTGGCAGACCAAAAAAAGTTTGCGGGGATTTCAGCCTGCTTCGTCAAAATGAGAAAATCTTCTGTAGATCAATGATGGGCCCCTTCTCGAAGGCGTTATGAAACGACCCAAGGTTATAATAATCGCACAGAACCAGCCAATAGACAATGATGCCCACTTCAGGCGGAAGATGATAAATGCGCTGACCCGGGCTGAGCGGCAGTCAGCACGGTTTCCCAATCTTGACCTGCCGGCCATTCAAAAGGGAGTACATGAGAACATCTCAAAACTTATCCTGAGTCTCGGTGGTCGGTATATGGATCTTCTTGACCTTATGAATTTTGTCAAGAACGGCCGCAGGACACCGGAAATTACATCAGCCAATGTGGCCCAATATTATTCCCTGGCCAACAGCGTTACCCTGAACGGTATTTTTCTTTATCAATACCTCGTTGAGCACGGGTTTGATCCCATCATTGTTCAGAATTATGCCACAGTCGAAATAGCGGATTTTCTGCAGGAAGATCCGGTGGCGGTGTGTATCTCATCCAATTTTATCTTCATGAACGATATACGGGATATGGCTGCCGAGATCAAGCAGTTTGCCCCTAAAACGGCTGTGATCGCGGGGGGGATGTTGGTCAAAAAGAGCCTGGATTCCGGTGACGGTCTTTCACCACAAGCCAAAGGGTTTTTTTCCACATTTTGTGGGAAGGTCGATGCCTTTGTAATAGAAGCAAAAGGGGAACAGACCCTGGTAAGACTGCTTCGGGCACTGGTCCGGGGGGAGGAAAATCTCGAAAGTATACCAAACCTGGGCCTGTTTGACGAAAAAGAGAGGTTGGTCTTTTCTCCCCGCCAAAGTGAAGAAGTCCTGATGGACACGACGGCCATACCGTGGCAAGACATTCCAAAGGATTATCTCCGTACCATTTTGCCTGTAAACAGCAGTCGGGGATGTTTCTACAGGTGTCGTTTCTGTACTTACCACTGGTTATTCCCCGAGATCCACTACAAGTCAATAGAGGTGCTCAGAGAAGAACTCAAGGCCCTCAACAGCCTTGGATTTGTCAAACACATCCGTTTCACAGATGACAATTTCACTGCCAACAGGGCAAGGCTCGAGGCCGTACTGCAGATGATAATCAAAGAAGAGTTTTCTTTTTCATGGTCATCCTTTGCCCGTGCCGGATCTTTAACCCCTGATCTGGTGAGACTTATGCGGTTATCAGGGTGTGAGTTTGTTGATCTGGGGCTTGAATCCGGGAGCCAAACCATTCTGGATAATATGGACAAGAGATTAAAGGTGGACCAATCCATTGAAGCCATCAAGATGCTCGGTGATCATGGTATTTATGGCAGAGGGAGCTTTATTATTGGCTATCCAGGGGAAACCACGGAGACATTTTCTGAGACAATCGAATTTATCAACAACAGCGGGCTCCCTTATTATCACCCTTATCTTTTCTATTACAGTGGTAATACCCTCGTCCGCCAGGAGAGCGGTCGGTTTGGCCTGGAAGGTCTTGGTCTTGCCTGGCGTCACAACTCCATGGATGCGGTAGGAGCTGCTCGGTTGATGGGCGAGATGTTGGACAGAGTGGACAAGAGCTTTACAGATGGACATACCTATGTGGAGGAGATCTACAAACTTCTCCGCGGAGAAGGTTATAAGCCCAACGAAATACTGGCGCTTTTTCGGTTGAAGAGAGAACTCCAGTTGACTATAAAGAGAAACGAATCAAAAAAACTATTTTCCCCAAACGTCGAAAAGATTCTTGTGGAAATAGATTCTCTGCTTAGGTGAGGGCGCAAAATCAGGTGATGCTCTTCGGAATACTGAGCGTAAGAAACCATAGGTACCATCCCAATCGAAGATTGATCGAGGCCGCGGGTGTGAAGGGACATAAGGTCTCAATCATTCATCCCAGGGATTGTTTCTTTGAGGTTGGCACTGGTCAGGTAAAGCTGGAAATAAAAGGTGTTGATAAAAGACCCGGTGCCGTCTTGCCCAGGATTGGGGCAACTATAAACGACTATGCCCTTTCCCTTGTGCGGCATTTCGAACTCGCGGGTGTTCCTGTGGTAAACGGTTTTGAGTCGATCCTTCTGGCCAGGAACAAGTTTCTGGGCCTCCAGGGTCTGGCCAGACAGGGGATCCCGGTGCCTGATTCACATCTGGTTGGGAATGTCGCCCTTTTTAAGGAGGCGGTCAGGAAGCTCGGCGGTTACCCGGTGGTGGCAAAGACACTTTCAAGCAGGCAGGGAGCCGGGGTGGTTCTGGTGGAGTCACCGGCTATGGCTGAGTTTATCATAAATAACCTGCTTGACAAGCGCCAGGGTCTCTTGATTCAGGAATATATGCCCCCAAGCGGGCGGCGGGACATCCGGGTCTTTGTCTTGGGGAATCGAATTCTGGGGGCCATGGAGCTAAGACCCAAACCTGCGGATTTTCGGTCCAATATTCATTTGACAGGTCGCGGCAGGCCTGTGGAATTGGGAAAGAGTCTTGCAAAACTGGCCATCAATTCAAGCCACGCCCTGGGGCTTGAGATCTCTGGGACGGATATCATTGTTGATGGCGATGGGAAGGCAAAGGTAGTGGAAGTCAATTACTCTCCCGGGTTTAGGGGCCTTGAGGCTGCAACGGGGCTGGACATAGCATCTCAGATTGTCCAATATGTTGAGGAGAATTATGGGGAGACATATGCACATAGCCTTTCTGATGGACAGACTGGACTCCATCAAGCCGGAAAATGAGACCACAAGCCATTTGATGTACGAGTGCAACCAACGGGGGCACTCGGTCTATTTTCTGGAACCTCATGATGTATACATCCGGAAAAATGAAGTGGTCGCCAGGATGCGAAATATCACTGTGCCCCCGGATCTTTCCATGAAACGGTACTGGCGGAACCTCATCAACTGTCTCAAGAAGGACGAACTCATATTTGAGACCGTCACGGATCTTGATGCCCTGTTTCTGCGTAAAAACCCCCCCTTGATCTATCAAACCATGGAGTTCCTTTCGTGGGTCAATGACAAGGTATTCATCATAAACAGTACAAGCGGCCAGATTCTGGCAAACAGCAAACTTTACACACTCAATTTTCCCGACATTATTCCGGAGTCTCATGTTTCAAGGGATCCCGCCCGACTAAAAAAAATAATTGACGATTTTGGGGGCGCCATGGTGATCAAGCCCCTCCAGAGATACGGAGGCGAGGGTGTGATAAAGGTGAGTATTCTGGATCGCGAAAACCTCAATTCTCTGATCAATTACTATGTAAGAGCCTATCGTTCCTATCCTGAGAGGGAGCCGATTATGGTTCAGGAGTATCTGGACGGGGTGAAGGGCCAAGGTGACGTGAGGATCCTTTTGCTAAACGGCGAAATTATCGGGGCGATGAGAAGAAAACCCGTTGCGGGTGAATTCAGGACCAATATTCACGCGGGAGCCCGAGCGTACCGGCACAGGGTGACATCTGAGGAAAAAAAGATTTGTGCCGTGATCAAAGAACGGCTGCTTCAAGATGGTTTGTTCTTTGTAGGTGTTGACGTTATTGGAGATAAGATGGTAGAGATAAACTGTGTCAGCCCGGGCGGAATTCCTCGGATAAACCGGCTTGACAATATACGGCTTGAGGCCAAGGTCATAGACTTCATTGAAAAAAAGGTTGGGGAGATGAAGGCAGGCTGAATTTTTTGAAAAACAACCAAACAGAAGATAGGGGGAGGGGCCATGAACAATAGGAATTCGATTCAAGACAAAATGTGGCGTTGCAGGACCTTTTTGATTGCGACCGCTGCAATGATGTTGCTTATTATGCATGTGTCAAACACACATACATGGGCGGCCAACATGCTCAAGATGGGGCTTTTGCAGGAACCCAGGACACTCAATATCTGGCGCGCCGGTGACAGATGGTCTTTAAAGATCCTTGGCCTCATATACCAGCCCCTCTATGTTCGAAGTCCAGACACGCTAAAGCTCATCCCTTGGTTGGCTACGGAAGACCCCGTGTTTGATCCCCAGACCCTTTCCTACACAGTCAAACTCAGGCCTGCCAAGTGGTCTGACGGGACAGAATTCACATCGGCGGATGTGGCGTTTACGGGGCGCTTTATAAAGGAGTTTAGGATTCCCAGATACCTCTCCAAATGGAAGTTTATAAAAAAGATCGAGACCCCGGACAAACACACAGTAAAATTCTATCTCGAGAAACCAAAGGCAATCTTTCTGACCAGAACACTGGCAACCCCCATCGTACAGGAAAAGGAGTGGAGCAAAATTATTGAAGCGGCCAGGAAGACAAAAAAACCACTTGTCAGGCTACTCAATGAAAAAATAAAGAATCCGGTCGGTACTGGCCCGTTTGTCTTAAAAGACTGGAGACAGGGGGCCTACCTGTTTCTCCAGAAAAACAAGTTCTTTTTTGGTAATGGTCTGAAGATAAGTGGCAGGTTGCTGGGTCCCTTTATAGATGGCGTTATTTTTAAGATCTATGGCACTTCCGATACCGCCATTCTCGCTATAAAGAAGGGGAGCATAGATATGTTCTGGTGGGGCATCCAGTCGGGTTATATCGAGGATTTGGAGGCAAGCCCTGATATCCAGTTGTTCACCAACAAGAGAAGCGCTCTTTATTACATGGGGTTCAATGTCAGAAAACCCCCTTTCAATGATGTAAACTTGAGGCGGGCGGTGGCCACCCTGATTGATGAGGAATTTATTATTTCTCGAATCCTTCAGGGATATGGACTCAGGATGTACTCAATCGTGCCATCAGGAAACAAGTTCTGGTATTACCCGGACGTACCCCGGTATTGTGAGGGGTGCAACAGGGAACAGCGCGTCAAAAAGGCCTATGAGATCCTGGAAGGTGCGGGGTATACATGGGACGTGCCGCCGGTGTCTCCTGACGGAAAGCTCACACGAGGTGAGGTTATCCGGACCCCCGATGGAAAGCCTTTGGAGAAATTTACGATTCTCACCCCACCGGCAGACTATGACCCCCACCGGGCAATGACCGGCATGATGATGCAGGAATGGCTGAGGGATCTGGGGATTCCCGCCTATTCTCGGCCAATGGCCTTTGGCGCCCTGATCCAACAGGTAAAGGTAAAACGCGACTTTGATGCCTTTATCCTGGGGTATGGAAGGTTGTCCCTTGATCCGGACTATTTGAGGAACTTTTTTATTTCTAGAAATAACAAAAAACGTGGATGGAATATGAGCGGATATAACAACCCAAATTTTGATCGGATCGCTGATGAATCCGCCGATACCATGAACAGAGAGAAGCGAAGGGCGTTGATATGGGAGATGCAAAAGATAATCCTGACGGATGTTCCCTATGTCCCGCTATACAACCCCAAACTGGTTGAAGCGACCCGCAAGGGGAGATTCACCGGATGGGTCCAGATGCTTGGCGGGGTTGGGAATTTGTGGTCCTTCTGTGTATTGAAACCGATTTAATCATCTGAAAATATATGGCTGGCAACAGCCCGAGATATGACTTGAAATTAAATCCGTGGAACTGAGAAAATACATATTCCGCAGGCTGATCCAGATTATCGTCATCTTTTTTGTGATCCTTACGGTTCTGTTCCTGCTTTTCCGTCTGGCCCCCGGGGACCCCGTCTCCAGAATGGTCGACCCTGACATGACTCCCGAGGACTCAGAATATCTCATTTCCCAACTGGGTCTGGACGAGCCGCTCCTGGTTCAGTACGTCATATACATCAAGAATTTTTTTGTGGGCCAATTCGGTTATTCTTTTCATTATGGGGAGCCCGTGGTCAAGATCATATGGGACCGTTTACCAAACACCATCCTTCTGTTCACCACCTCCATTATCCTATCAGCCTTGGTGGGGGTGTTTCTTGGGAAGATAGCCTCCTGGCACAAGGGTGATAAGACCGACGTCGGGCTGACTATCGGCGCTTTGGTGACCCACACCCTTTTTCTGCCATGGCTGGCCCTTATTATGATCTGGGTATTTGGCTTTAAGTTGGGGTGGTTTCCAATAAACGGAATGGTTTCCGAGGAGGTATGGCTTGACCCGGATTCGGGGGTTCTGACAAAGGCCTTGGATGTCATGTATCATATGGTCCTGCCCCTGACTACCCTGTTTCTCATACACTTTGGCGCCTATCTGCTGATCATGCGGAGCAGCATGCTGGAGACGCTAAGGGAGGACTATATCCTGACCGCAAGGGCCAAAGGTCTTGAAGAAAAGGTGATTCGGGATCATCATGCAGCGCCCAATGCCGCCCTGCCTGTGGTCACCAGTGTGGGCCTCAGCCTGGCCTTTTCCATCAATGGCGGTGCCCTAACCGAGACGGTCTTTTCCTGGCCCGGCATCGGGAGGGAACTGGTGTTTTCGGTCAGCCAAAACGATTACCCCTTGGCACAGGCCTCTTTTCTGCTGATTGCCGGTGTGGTCCTGATTTCCAATCTGGTTGTAGATGTTCTCTACGCCTACCTGGACCCAAGAATCAGATATTGACGGGTAGCACCTGATGAAAGACAATACCTTGGAATCAAACCTGGATGTGTCGCCTAAGTTTCGCTGGCTGGGCCGCTTTCTGGAGGGGTGGGCTATCTTTAAACAGAGCCTCTTGGGAAAGATAGGTCTTGCCCTTCTGACACTTTTTGCACTTATGGCCATCTGCAGTTTTATCCCGCCCCTGGTTGACCCCATGTATAACCCCATGACAGGTGTGGATCCGGAAATTTCTTTCTCCACAGGCCCTTCTTGGCGACACTGGCTGGGGACGGATTTTATGGGGCGGGATATCTTTAGTCAGCTATTGGCAGGCGCACGGGTCGCTTTTATGGTGGGAGTTTCAGCGGCCGTTATGAGTATTTTTCTTGGGACCTCCATTGGTATGGTGGCCGGATACATGGGCGGTTTTGTGGATACGCTGCTTATGCGTCTTGCGGACATGATTATGGTCATGCCCACCCTGCTTGTGGTACTGATCTTGTCTTCTGTCTTTGGGCAGCTCAATATATGGACCATCGTGGTGATTATTTCGCTGTTTCGCTGGCCGGGGGTATCGCGGATTATCAGGGGGCAGACCCTTTCTTTAAAACAAAGGTCCTTTGTGGAGGCGGCCAAGGTGGCGGGGGCGTCTCACTCTGGGATCATAATAAGACACATCATGCCCAATGTCCTCCCCCTTGCCTTTCTTTTTATGACCTTTCGAGTGACCTCCGCAATCATTATTGAGGCTGCGCTGGCCTTTTTGGGGTTTGGAGATCCCGGTACGGTGAGTTGGGGAATGATGCTACAGTGGGTCTGGAAAACCGGCCATATGTTTAAGGCCCCCTACTGGCTTTTCCCTCCCGGCATATCCATCTCTTTGATTACGCTCTCTTTTTATATGCTGGGCAGGGCCATGGATGAGGTGCTGGATCCGAGACTGAGAAAGGAGGTCCAGGGGGAATAGGATGGCGCTGTTGGAAGTGGAAGATCTGACCATCGGGTACAATACCAAGGGCGGGTACCTCAGGGCCGTGGAAGGCGTCTCTTTTACCCTGAAGGAGGGACAGTCCCTGGGTTTTGTAGGAGAGTCCGGCTGCGGAAAAACCACCATGGGCATGGCACTGATGGGACTTCTTCCCCCCAATGGATCGATCACCCGGGGCCGGATCCTTTTTGAGGGTGAAGACCTCCTTGAGATGTCTGAGAGGAAAATGAGACAGATCAGGTGGGGAAAGATCGCCATGATTTTTCAGGCGGCCATGAACGCCCTGAACCCTGTTCAACGGGTGGTGGATCAGATAGCCGAGGCCATCTTGACACACAGCTCTGCCCTTGGGAAAAAGGGGGCCATAGAACAAGTTGGGGAGCTGTTTGACATTGTGGGAATCCCTCGGGAACGAATGAGAGATTATCCGCACCAGTACAGCGGCGGGATGAAACAGCGGGCCATTATTGCCATGGCACTGGCCTGCAGACCCAAACTCATCATTGCCGATGAGCCTACCACGGCTCTCGATGTGATTGTGCAGGATCAGATTCTCAAAGAGATAAAGAATTTGCAGCGGGAGTTTAACATTGGCATGATTTTTATCTCGCACGATATCTCTATTGTGGCGGATGTCTCCCATGATATCGGTATAATGTATGCCGGCCAGTTGGTGGAATACGGACCCAGAGAAGCGGTTTTCGGATCCCCTGTCCACCCCTATACAAAGGCTCTTCTTTCATCCTACCCCACCCTGACAGGAGAAAAGAATCTGTTGCAACCAATCCCGGGTGAAACACCAAATCTGATCTATCCTCCGGATGGATGTCGGTTTTGTGATCGCTGCCCCGGGGCAAAACCCGGATGTGGTGAGAAAAACCCTGCCTGGGTGGATGTGACCCCCCGGCACAAGACCCTTTGTTACCATTGTTAGAAAATGAAACCGTCTGGCTTAAGAACCCCCAAATGGTTTGAGGTGAAACGCCACCTATTGCACGGTTGGTCTGAATAAATTATGGATATCCAAGCAAACCCTATCCTTCAGATTGAAGACCTAAGCAAAATTTACAGGACCAAAGGATCTCTTTTGAGAGGAACCGGGGCGGATGTGATCGCGCTGGAACGTATCTTTCTGAAGATATTTAAGGGTGAGATTTTCGGGTTGGTGGGGGAGAGCGGCAGCGGCAAGACGACCCTGGGCAGACTGATCGTGAGCCTGGAGAAGACGGATCAGGGAAGAATACTTTTGGATGGAGTTGATATTGCCGGATTCAAAGGACGGGCGCTGAAAAATTTTCGTCGAAAAGTGCAGATGATTTTTCAAGACCCCTATCAATCTCTTAACCCTCAGCGTTCTGTCTATGATACGATTTCCGAACCCCTTAAGGTCCACAAGATCGGAGACGCAAAGACCAGACTGGATTTGGTGAGAGAGGTCATGAAATCGGTGGGGCTTTCACCCCCCGATGATTTTTTGTACGGTTATCCCCACCGGTTAAGCGGCGGACAGAGACAACGGGTCGCTATCGCAAGGGCAATGGTCCTAAAGCCGCTGTTTGTTATAGCGGATGAACCTACCTCCATGCTGGATGCCTCCATTTCCGCACAGATCTTTAATATCCTGCTAGAAATGAGAGAAGACCTGGGTGTGACCATACTGTTTATCACCCACAGTCTTGCGGCGGCAAGGTATCTCTGTGACCGGATTGCGGTAATATACAGGGGGCATCTTATGGAGATTGGGTCTGGAGAGGATATCATCAGAAACCCCAGACACCCATACACGCAGGCGCTTATCGACGCCATCCCCAAATTTGGACAAAAGGAAAAGTTAGAGCGTTACGGGACCCTTCTGGAGACCGAACGCGAGGGTTCAAACGGTATATGCTGCTCCTTCTTTCCCAGATGTGGGGTTGCCCACGAGACCAGATGTGGGAAGGAAAGGCCTCAATTAAAGGAGTTCTCCCCCTCCCATGCAGCAGCATGTTTTTGTGCAGAAAAAGGGTTTTAATTGTGAAAAGAGCCAGGGGGCGTTCTTCCCCATTTGATGGATGATCGTACGCAATTTAGACGACGTAAAAGAACACCTTGGGTCTTTATCCGGAACATTTGCAGGCGTAGGGATGACGGCCTTCTCCCGGATCACACCCGCCTATCTTCTGGCACCCTATCGCATTGTAAGCCTCAGAAAAACCCTTGATCTTTGCCTGCTGCGGGCCAAGGCCGACATATTCTGTCTGGAAGAAGAGACAGGAGAACCCGCCGGTGGCAAGGGATTTAATTCGGCGCGCCTCCTTGCTCATCCATTGGCTCAACAATTTTTGGAAAACCTCCCGGAGCCGAAGCATCTTTTGTTGTATCAAAATTATCCCGACCTTATGGAGCTCGGGAAAAATAAGGGATGGCGGCTCTTGGGCAACCCGGCTGATCTGCGGATACGGGTTGGGGGAAGAGGTTTTTTTAAGAAAATGGTCACGGCGCTTGGGCTTCCTGTTGTACCGGGGGGCATCCACCCCATCGAAACGATCCATGTCCGAGGATATGACCTCTGGGCAAAAGAACTCGGCTCTCAATTTGTGGTCCAACTGCCGGAAATCATCCAGGGGGGCGGGAGAGGGACATTCTTTATCCGATCGGCCCGGGAATACGAGGGTCTCCGGGTGCTGCTGAAAGAGAATCTCTGGAGGGGAGTTGGTCTTTCCACCGTGGCCGTTAACAGGTTTTTGAGAGGGATTCCGGCAAGCGTTGCAATGTGCCTGACAAGACATGGGGTCCTCGCATCAAGGCTCCAAAGGCAACTTGTCGACCTTCCCTATTGCGAGGGTTTTTCCGAGGACGGGATCTTCTGTGGCCATGTTTGGGATGAGACACCGTGGCCTTTCCGGGCCGTTGAACGTGCCGCAGCGCAGGCCGATTTGATCGGGAGGTATCTTTGGGCCTTGGGGTATAAAGGGATCCTGGGGGTAGACTTTTTGGTCGATGAAGAAAAGGAGCAGATTATCCCTCTTGAGATAAATCCACGATTTACGGGGGCCTTCCCCATGCTTTCCCTCCTCTACCTCAAAGAGGGCAAGATCCCTCTGGAGGCCTTTCACATGTTAGAGTTTATGGATGCCCCCTATGAGATGAATACGGCATCGTTGAATAAAGAGTACGCCAAACCCGTAAAGGGAAGCCACCTCCTCCTCTTTTTCCGGGAAGGGGATAAGCAGCCTTCAACGGGGAGACTGAGGGCAGGGCTCCATGAAAATAACCCCCGCGAAAAAAAGGTTCTTTTTGTGGGTGAATGCATGGATTATGAGGATTTAGAGAATAACAACCAGTTTATTGTCATAGACGGACCCCTTGCTTTCCCGGGATCTCCAGATCCCCCTCATAGATTTTGCCGGGTCCTCTTTCCTTGTCCTGTTGTGGATGATAGTGGTGTTCTGTCCCCCCACGCAAGCAGTGTGATCAAATGGATCTATAGCAGATTGGATACCCACGGACCGAAAACCTTGTAACATGTAACACGCATCTCGCAACGCTATTTTATGAAACTTCCTTTTGTTATATCCCTCCCTCATTGCTCAGACCGGATTCCACGGGCAGAAAGGGACGCTATTTCCCTGAGTGACCAAGAGATATATGCCTCAAAGGATGTGGGGACAAGGGAGATTTTTGGATTGCTGCCAGCCAAGGTAATCCTGTGCGCCCCATGGAGCAGGATTCTTGTGGATCTAAACAGGGGGGCCCATCACGGAGGGGCCAAGGGTGTGATACCCCAGATAGATTACCATGGCCGTCCTGTCTATAGGGCGGGAATGTTTCCCGGGGAACATGAGGTCGGGAAGCGGCTCAGTGATTACTATAGACCCTATCATGACCGACTAAAAAAGGCCATGGAACGATCTGATATCCGGGGCCTTGTCGATTGCCATTCCCTTAACAGGGTCGGACCACCTGCTTCACCGGACAGGGGAAAAAAGAGAAAAGATATTGTTTTGAGCAATAACGGAAATCAGGACGGGGAGCCGGATTCTGCCCTGGGTGCAACCACCTGCCCTGCCGATTTACTGCTTTTGATGGGGCGGGCTTTTCAAAAGACCGGTTTTTCCGTTGCCATTAACGATCCTTATTCAGGGGGCCATATTCTCAAACACCACGGGCGAGAGGCCGTAAAGAGGCGAAAGATCGCGCTGCAGATAGAGATCAATCAGGATCTTTTTGTGGACTCCGAAAACCTGCAAATCGTGGCGGAAAGACTTGAAGGGGTGCGGGCCAAAGTGATCCGGTGTATGATATCTTCCATGATCCGGATGACCGGCGGGGTTTTGTCATAAATTACAAAAGAAAAATTTACCTTTCCTCTTGATGGATTTTTCTGGTAGATTTATATTGATGTCTACGGCAATATCCGGATCAGACCTCTTAAGACACTTGAAAATTATTTATGGGGAAAGGGGGCATTGCGATGGAGAATACACGGGGAAGATCTTTTTGGTTATCCGCTCTGTTTTCATTCACCTTGATGTCAAGCCTTCTTCTCGGCTTTCCCGCATTTGCCGTGGAGAAGACCTTTACCAATTCTATGGGGATGGAATTTGTCTTGGTCCCGGCAGGAACTTTTATGATGGGCAGCCCGAAGGACGAACCTCACAGAAATAGAGATGAGGTCCAGTACAGGGTAACCATCAGTAAGCCTTTCTATATGCAGACCACCGAGGTGACCCTGAAGCAATGGTGGGCAGTAATGGGAAAAAAGTTTTTCGGGAGAAGAAAAGGCTCAGATAACATGCCGGTGGTGAGGGTTTCTTGGTATGACGCTCAGGACTTTATTGACGAGCTAAATGATCTCAAAAAAGGCGTCTATCGTCTTCCGACAGAGGCAGAATGGGAATATGCCGCCAGGGCGGGCAGCACGACCGCCTATTGCTGGGGGAAAGATATTGACTGCACTAAGGCCATGTTTGACAACAACACTCAGAAATCTGAAAAATGCATTGATTACGTTGAATCAAAAGGCATGGCGACCGATCAGCCGGGGCCGGTAAAAAGCTATCCGCCCAATGCATGGGGGCTTTATGACATGCACGGAAATGTCTGGGAATGGTCTCAGGATCGATATGGTGCTTACCCCACGGGTGAAACCATTGACCCCCGCGGACCTGATTCAGGAAGTGACTGGGTACGCCGGGGGGGGGAGTTGGTTTAAGTACGGATATTATTGCCGAAGCGCCAATCGAAATTTTGGCCTCCCCACGAGCAGATACCAGACCACGGGTTTCAGGCTTGTGAGAGAGGTCAAGTAGCTAGGCAAGAAGAATCTCAATATCCAATCCGGACGTTCTATTTTGGAGTCCGACGACTCCAAATATAATAGTATCTTGAATCCAGATTGCAAACCGGGGTGCCAACAATTGAAAAACCATTTGATTCGATCATGTCTTTAAAACTGTCTATGGTGGATCGCAGGGAATTTTCCTGAATCACCAATGCCCCATCCTCTTTTAGAAATTTACCAACATTTTTATAGAACTCCTTGTGAAGAATCCAATCTCTGTCAAGAAATATTATTTCAGGACTTACTTTTTTTGTGCAAATACTCTTGAAATGCGGCGGATTCGCTACGACCAGATCCCATTTTTCAGAGGAAGGGATGTCTGTCAGGTTGTCAGACAGATACACCGTCACTTTATCTTCAAGTCTGTTTTCACGTATGGTTTTTAAACACGCTTGAACGGCCAATGGATTGACATCTGCAAGACAGAGGGTGTTACAAAGACCATGCGCTAAGAGAGAAAAGCCTATAAAGGCCGGCCCCGAGCACCACTCAAATATTCTTTGCTGAGGTGGAAAAGTTGCCCCTATGAAATCAATGTAATCCTGGCCAAAATCGGCCCCGCCGCCGTTTAATGTTTTTGTGTAATAGACTTTGATTCCATTAAATTCGACATAATCTGGTAATTTTGTCATAACATCCTTTGTTTATATGTTTCAAAAAAACTGAATCTTAAACTTGGCTTTATCTTGGTGCTCTCAATAAGTTGGGGCACTCCAGAAATCCTATTATTTCTCCCGGACTTATTGAGAGGTTGCCTCTGTTTTTTGGTCATTTGGCAAGTCAAAGACAATAAATTGCTTTTTGAGGGAAAAAGTATAGAGAATTCTCTTTTGTGACACAAGGGAAAAGGCTCCGCGGCATTTGCAATCGCTATGAACAGTATTACCGTCGTATGTAACGGCCTTCTTTTGTACGATAAAAAAACACGTTAAACATGGGTTGACTTAGGTCAAGGTAATAGTTTTGGTTTTGCATTATGATGTATGCCAACGGATATGATAAGATTCCGATTGAGTACCAAACAAACCAGCTTTTGTCAGGAAGTAAATCAAACAGGAGGTTAATGTCATGAAATGCCCGGGTCAGGACAGTCGATATTGGAAACCAGACGCCATCTTTGAGGCCAAATGCCCCAAGTGCGGAAATGATGTGGAGTTTTTTAAAGATGATTCAACCAGACGCTGCAAAAAATGCGGTCACCGGTTTGTGAACCCTGAAATGGATTTTGGTTGTGCCTCATACTGTAAGTATGCGGAACAGTGTCTTGGATCTCTCTCCCCGGAGCTTTTGGCCCAAAAGGAGAATCTCTTTAAAGAGCGGGTGGCCATCGAGATGAAACGACATTTTAAACAGGACTTCAAACAAATAGGCCGTACTGCCCGTGTGGCCAGATATGCGGAACGGATTGGCAAAGAAGAGGGCGGAGACCTGGGGCCCATTATAACTGCTGCCTATCTCCACGGGTTGGGGGCGGAGGTGGCACGTGACATCCTAAAGGAACTGAATGCCGGGGAAGAGCTTGTGGAAGAGGTGTGCGGTCTCATCGGCCGTCTCAGTGATCCAGGACCGGATGAAACCGTCAATTTCAAGACAATCCATGATGCGAATCTGCTCGCGGATCTTGACGAGACACTAAAAGAAGCCCCTGAATCGCAGGAGAAATTGTCCGAGTCTTTGGAGAACTCTTTTCTCACCGATACCGGCCGTGGTCTTGGGAGAAAACTTTCTTCACAATAAAAAAGCCCGTACCCCATCCCCATAAGTTTCGTATCTCATTACAGGAACTTATGGAGACCCTGAGATGGTTAAAACTCATTCAGCGTGTACCACTAATTAAGAAACCTGAACTACTAGATGATATTTTAGAGGAAACAGAGGAATTAATAAAGATTTTCGTTACGAGTATCAAAACAACTTAGCGCTTATGGGGGCAGACCCCCAGGCTCAAATTCTTAAGGAGAACCTTTTATGAAAGACCAAGAACTTATAAATTTTCCATCCATGGCGTATCTCGAGTCAGTGGAAACCTTTACACCGGGACTCAGAGTTTCAGAGGTTGTTGAAAGATACGGGGTTTCGGCCGATAAGGTCGCCAAACTGGCCTCGGCGGAAAACCCCATTGGGCCGTCCCCACGGGCGGTCAAGGCCATTGGGCTTGCATTAAACGATCTTTCACTTTACCCCGACTGGCAGGCCCAAAGCGTTCGAGAGGCTATTGCCAGACACAATGGCGTAGCAATAAAAAACGTAATCGCGAGTTGTGGGGAAACCGAGTTAATACTTTTTATCATAATGGCCTTCTCGGAACAGGCAGACGAAATAGTCTTCCCTGTTCCCACATTTCCCATCTATGAACAAGCCGCTTTGGTGGAAAGAAGACAGCCTGTTCAGGTTCCTATGAATCAGGATTTTACGATCGATCCGGATAAGCTCCTCAACGCTTTTACAAAAAAGACCAGGATTCTAATACTCACCAGCCCCAACAACCCGCTTAGCACGACCATCGAGAGGGAGAAGTTGACGTACATACTGGACCATACGCCTCCGGAAGTCATGGTGCTTCTGGATGAGGCCTATTCGGACTACTCTGAAACAGGACCTCAGACAGATCTTGTCCATCGTTACCCAAATCTTATCCTCCTTCGAACATTTTCAAAGATCTATGGGCTGGCAGGTCTGCGTGTGGGGTATGGAATAGCCCACGAAGCCATTATCCAGGCCTTGATGAAAGTAAAACCTACCTGGAATATTGGGAATCTGGCTGCAGCCGGTGCCGCGGCAGCCCTGGAAGACAAAGAGCATTATAAAAGAACCAAGACCCTGATACAAACGGAAAGAAATTATCTTACTGGTAAACTTTCCGGGTTTTCAAATGTCTCGGTAGTTATGAAACCCGAAGGCAATTTTATTTGTCTGCAAATTCTGGACCCCGCCATAACCTCAACAGATGTTTTTGAAGGGCTTCTCCAGGGGGGTGTTATAATAAAAGATTGCAGTGTCTCTTATAAAGGATTGGGTAACCGATTTATACGTGTGGATGTGAATGTGAGACAAAAGATGGACCAGTTCCTGTCCGAACTTTCAAGGGTCATGGGATGACGGGGACTAAAAATCAAGAGGGAGGCGTACACCTCGGAATTGACGTGGGGGGCACCTTCACCGATCTGGTGGCCTATAATCCTGCAACCGGTCTGGTGAACTCCCTGAAGGTGCATACAACACCCGATGATCCTTCCGATGGCGTGTTACAAAGTTTCAGACAATTCAATTCAGCCAGCCCCCAACCACCTGCCATAAACGAACTTGCTCATGCAACCACCATCGCCACCAACACGCTCCTTCAAAAGAAGGGCGCAAGGATGTGTCTGATTACTACACGGGGGTTTGAAGATGTGCTGGAGCTCCGCCGTCACAACCGGCCATTGATGTATGACCTTTTCCAGGAGATTTCCCCGCCCCTTGTCCCCCGCGACCTTAGGATGGGGATCACCGAAAGGCTCGATCCCAGTGGTAATGTTCTGGTGCCCATTGACGAAAACGAGCTCTTGGATTCCATCAAAAAGATCCAATCCCAGGGTATTGAGTCGGTGGCCATATGTTTTCTTCATGCCTATGCAAACCCGGTTCACGAAAAAAAGGCCCTGGCAAAGATAATGACGCATATGCCCCATCTCCTCGTCTCCTGTTCCCACGAGGTGTGGCCTGAATTTAGAGAGTACGAACGGACCAGTACAACCGTCCTGAATAGTTATATCAGACCTTCTGTTGACCGCTATCTAAGCAAGATGGCCGGGGAATTGTCAAAGGAAGGCGTGGAAGCCTTTTCCGTGATGAAGTCAAACGGGGGGCTCACATCCGCTGAAAATGCCAGACATTTTCCGGTTCACCTTATCGAGTCAGGCCCTGCAGCGGGCATGGTATCGGCAGCATGGCTGGGGCGGGGGCTGGGGCTCGGGGACATTATCACCCTGGATGTGGGGGGAACCACGGCAAAGGCCGGAATTATCACAAACGGGACACCAAGGGTAACGACCGAATTTCATGCGGATTCTCTTCGCCATGGGGTCCCCGTTGGCGGTTATCCCGTAAAGAGCCCGGTTATCGATCTTGTTGAAATCGGTGCGGGTGGGGGAAGCATTGCCTGGGTTGATAAGGCGGGAATTCTCAAGGTAGGCCCCCACAGCGCCGGTGCCGTCCCGGGACCGGCGTGTTACGGGTTGGGAGGGAATGACCCAACTGTAACCGATGCCAACCTCATCCTTGGATTTCTGAATCCCCAGTTTTTTCATGGGGGAAACACAAAATTATTTCACGAACAGGCAAAGAGGGCCATATACGACAGAATCGGGAAATTTTACGGGTGGTCCCCGGAAAAGGCGGCCGCTGCCATCATACGTATAGCCAAGGCAAATTTTATTGAAATGGTCCGGCTTGTTTCCATCCGAAAAGGATTTGACCCCAGGGATTTTTCTCTTTTGGCCTATGGCGGGGCAGGGCCGCTTCACGCAAGTTTTATTGCAAAGGATCTCAATATAAGCCGCACGATTATCCCTCCTCTAGCGGGCGTGTTCTCGGGGCTTGGGCTTCTGGCGGCAGGGGTAAGACACGATCTCGTCAGAACGCGACCCTATCTGACAGATGAAATGCCCGGGTCTGCCGGACCAAAAGTGTTCAAAGACCTGGAGGATCAGATGATGGAACGATTGAATAAGGAAGGCCGTGGTCTAAATAAGGCTTCCATGTTTCGTTCTGTTGACGCGAGATATCTGGGACAGGTCTTTGAATTAAATCTCCCTGTTGCCGGGAAATTGGACAAGCCGGAAGAGATCCGGGCACTTGAAGGACAGTTCGAGGAAAAATACAAGGCATTTTTTCATTATATCCTTCCTGGATCCCGGATCGAAATTGTTAGTTTCAGGTTGACTGCCACTTTAGAGGGCACAACGCCAAGAGCAGAGAGTTTTTTCAAACACGATCCGGAGCTGCCGGAAAAAGGAGCCTCTTACACGAGAAAGGTGTTTGATGATCAGATAGGCGAGTTTATGGAAATTCCCGCATATCGCATGGAACGGCTGAGACCCGGTGATGAAATAAATGGCCCCGCTATCATCGACGCGATGGACACAACCATTTTTGTTCTGGAAGATCAGAGAAGTTTTTTAGATGAAAGGAGATGTCTCCACATCAAGTAAAGAATCCTGGCCCAAAAGACCAGGGTAACCGTTCTATATTTGATCGAGACAGATATATGTCAGAAAAAGAAAGACCTTTTGTTTCCTCGGACCCGGTCACCTTTGAGATCCTTCGCAGTTCCTTTTACGCCATATGCGAAGAGATGAAAAGTGTGATCATGCGGGCTGCCTTCTCCCCGTTAATCGCCCTTTCATCGGATCTATCCTGTGCCCTGGCGGATGCAACGGGAAAGGTGATTGCCCAAGGTAACGATATCGCGGTTCACCTTGGCGCCATGCCCTACTCAATACAGGGGGCCTTGGGATCCATAAACCTATCAGAGCTGAGGTCCGGGGATGCCATACTCACAAATGATGTCTATAAAGGTGGGAGTCATCTTCCCGATATGACCTTGATAACCCCCATTTTTGTTGGAGACGAACCCATCGGGTACGCGGTTAACCGCACCCACTGGCCTGATGTGGGGGGGGCCGCCCCGGGGAGCTCGAGCGTAAACCAGGAGATTTACCAGGAAGGTCTTCGAATCCCACCTGTTATGATTTTCAGGGAAGGAAAACTGGACCCTCAGATATCAGATATCGTGTTTGCAAATGTTCGGGTTCCAGAAGAGAGATTGGGGGATCTGTATGCCCAATTTGCAGGAAACATGAGGGGGGTGGGGAGAATTAAGGAACTGGTTGATCGATACGGGCTTTCTCGTATAAAACGTGTTATGGCGGAGGCCTTGCAATATTCAAGGTGTTTGATCGAAAATGAAATTTCAAGCATTCCCGATGGAATATATGGATTTGAAGAATATATGGATGGGGACGGTTACGGGGCCGGTCCGGACGGCAAGGGACTGAGACTTTGTGTAGCCGTAAAGGTGGAAGGAAAATCAATTACAGTAGATTTTGCGGGATCCGCAGCTGCCACAAAGGGCCCGGTCAATGCACCTTTTGCAGTGACTGCATCCAGTGTTTACTATACGGTTCTTGCAGTGACAAACCCCCTCATTCCCCCCAATTCGGGGTGTTATGAACCCATCAGAATTATCGCCCCCAAGGGCAGCATTGTCTGTGCTGAACACCCGTATCCGGTTGTTTCAGCCAATACCGAAACCTCAAACAGAATCGTGGATGTCCTGCTGGGGGCCTTTTCCCAGGCTATCCCTGAAAGGGTTATTGCAGCCAGTTACGGGTCGGCCTGTATCGTGACCATGGGAGGTGTAAACCCACGAACCGCGGGCCCCTTTGTCCATTATGAAACCGTGGGAGGAGGGATGGGTGCACGCCCCAACAGCGATGGTATCAACGGTCACAGGGTCCACATGGGTAATACCATGAATGTCCCCGTCGAGGCCATAGAGGCTGCCTTTCCTGTTCGAATTGTATCCTATGAATTGATAAGAGACTCGGGTGGGAACGGTAGGTATAAAGGAGGTTGGGGTGTACGACGGGTTTATGAGGCGCTTGAGCCCGGAATCAGGTTCTCCGTACTCTGCGAAAGGGCTCTTCACCCTCCCTGGGGATTGTTCGGGGGCGGACCCGGAAAAAGGGCATCCTTTTATATGGTCGGGCCATCGGGAGATACGAGGTCGCTGCCGTCTAAAGTCGCCTCACTTGATTTGCCCCAGGGTTATCGATTATATGTTGAAACTGCGGGCGGTGGTGGCTATGGCACTCCCGTAGCTTCGGGAGATGGAACCGGCGTCACTGTAGTAAAATATTAAGGAGGAAGCAGATGGGAACAGGTTTAAACAACGGCAGCAAAGGATTATCACCCATACGGGCGGGGCTTCTGGTACCGTCTTCCAACACAGTAATGGAGGTGGATTTTTACCGGAACCTGCCTGATCATATCACCCTTCACACCGCCAGAATGTATCTGGAAGAAACAACACGATCAGCTGAAATTGAGATGATCGAAAAATTTGCTCCCCGGGCAGCAGAATTGGTCAAAACAGTAAAACCCCATTTTGTTGTTTTTGGGTGCACATCAGCGGGCTCTCTTGGCGGTCCTGAATATGACAAAGAAATCTCTTCAAAGATATCAGAGATTACCGGAGTGCCCACCATAGGTGTATTCTCTTCTGTACGAGAGGCGCTCCTCCGGTCACAAGCTAAGTCCGTGGCAGTGATTACGCCTTATGTTGATGACATAAACGCCAGCATAAAAACGGGGCTGGAAAAAGATGGCTTTCACGTGGCAGCCATTCATGGTATGGAGATTGTTGTAAATATTGAGCTTGCGACCCCCACACCCGGAGAGATCACGGACTTTGCGGCAGACAAACTGCAGGGCGTTGAAGCCGATATCCTTTTTGTTTCCTGTACCAATTTTCGTGCCATGGATGCCCTCCCTTTGCTCAAGGAGCGATTTGGGATCCCGGTTATCACGAGCAATTCAGCTACCCTGGAGGCTGTATGCGCCTATGGCAAGACAAATTAAAGAAGAAAGCACTTTTGTTTCTTAAAATTTATTTTTTCGATATTCAGTTATAAGAATTAGCTCGTTTTATACACTTTAGGCACTCTAAAAATTTTGGTGAGGTAAAATTATGGCAAAAGAGATTACAGTCAGGTTGGCGGATTTTATTGAAAACGCGAGTATCTCCGATATTCCGGAATCCGTGGTTCAAAAGGCCAAATTTCTGGTCACAGATTTTATGGGGGTTACGGCTGGAGGCTCCAGGGAGCCCTCCTCAAGGATTGTACAGGAGTTGACAAAAGAACAGGGGGCCACCGGAAGCGCAACCATAATCGGGACAAACCTGCGGGCTCACCCCATCGGAGCATCTTTCGCAAACGGCATTTCAGGACACACACTGGACTATGACGATGTGAGTCAGCCCATGTATGGGCACCCGACAACCGCGGTACTGCCCGCTGCTCTGGCCCTGGGCGAGTCTCTCAACATCAGCGGCCGGAAGCTTCTTGAATCATATATCATTGGCGTGGAGGTAACCGTAAAACTGTCTTACGGAATGAACCCCGCACATTACGAGCACGGGTGGCACTCCACGTGCACGATGGGAACCATGGGTGCCACAGCAGCAGCAGCCAAGCTCCTGGGATTGAGGGGAGAAAAACTGAGAACGGCTTTGGCCATCGGCGCCTCTCAGGCAGGGGGTTTGCAGCAGAACTTTGGCACTATGACCAAGCCGTTTCATGCGGGCCGGGCTGCAGAAAATGGCATTCTCGCGGCCCTCTTGGCCAAAAAGGGCTGGACCGGAGATCAGAACATACTGGAAGCGCCGCTCGGGTTTTTTAACCTGTTTTGCGGGCCGGGTAATTACGACGCTGAGAAGTGTGTCAATGCGCTTGGAACGCCCTGGGAAATTGATCAACCCGGTATAATCCTAAAAAAATTCCCATCATGCGCCTTTTCTCATCCGGCTCTTGATGCGGCCCTGATCATTACCCAGACACCCGGATTCAATCCGGAAGCAGTGGAAAAGGTGGAAGGACATATCCACAGCCTGGCCGATCAGATCCTCATCCATTGCAACCCTCAAACAGGTCTTGAGGCGAAATTCAGCATGGAGGCCTGCGTCTCTCTGGCCCTTCTGGACGGCAATGTAAACAGCAAGTCGTTTACCGACGAAAAAATTCAGGGCAAATATGTCAAAGAGATGATGGCACGTGTTGAGAGGATTGTCGTATCCGGTGATCAGGGAGAAGGCCCAAAAGAATTTGGTCCGGCCACTGTCAAGGTTGTTCTGAGGGGAGGCGAGATCAGGGAGGCAACCGTACTAAAAGCCAAAGGGAACCCCGAGAACCCCATGACCCTTCAAGAAGTTCAGGAAAAGTATATGGATTGCTGCTCGGGAGTTCTTTCCCAACAGGCTATAAAAAGATCCCTTTCTCTGCTTGAGAACCTGGACCAGCAGGAAAATATCGACGGATTAATGGATTGCTTCAAGAAAGTCTGAGACCAAACCGTAAGAGTATAAGTTTTCAATATGTCCGGAAGAAATAATAGGATATTTTGGAGTGAGGTTCGGGTGTTTCTTGAAGGCGCTCTCTCAAAAGGGATTTACATCGCACTTTCGCAGTGGCTGATATTTGGGGTTTTCTTCCAATGAACCTTTATTGGTTTCTATGTGCCTTTGTCAAAACTCCAAATGTCAGCCACGCTACGACGACTGGTTTAAAGAGCGCCGGAGAGAAACAGCTGAACCTCACGGTACACACTTATTGAGAACTTACGCAAGAATTTGATAACCGCAGAAAATCTAAGGGAACAAACCGGTTTCTTTTTTTGTCGACCGATTTCAGCGTTCTCTGTGTTCTCTGCGGTGAATAAAAGACTTTTTTTTAAGGGAGAAGGAGATGCCAAAACTCAGGATCAGACCCATTTCGACCGGGCGTTTTATGAAAATGGAAAAGTCCAATTTTACATATGGTGTTGATCAGGGTCTGAAAATTCAATCCACCATATTGATGTGGCTTATTGAAGGGGCCGGGAAAAAAATACTCGTGGATACCGGGGTGAGCGATTCCGACTGGGCAACCCAATATCACCATCCTTTGGAGCGTACACCCGATGAAGATCCCATCAATGCCATTGAGAATCTGGGGCTAAAAGCTACAGATATTGATATCATCATAAACACACACCTCCATTGGGACCACTGTTTTAATAACCCCCTCTTTCCAAACGCCAGGATTCTGGTTCAAGAAGATGAACTCCGTTATGCCATAGCCCCACTCCCCTGCCATGGTCTATATTATGAATCACAGGTAATCGGGATGACCCCGTCCTGGCTAAAGGTGTTGGACCGTATTGAAATCGTTAAGGGCGAAACCGAGATCGAAGAGGGCATTAAATTGGTGCGGTTGCCGGGGCACACCCCCGGGTTCCAAGGGGTTCTGGTAGATTTGGAAAGCGGTCCCTGTCTCCTAGCAGGGGATAGCGTCCCCCTCTTTGAAAACTGGGAAGGCAATGCTCGGGCAGCCCATATCCCGCCGGGGATACACGTGAACATGAGGGATTGTTATGATTCCTTTTCAAAAATGGAGGCCATGGCCCACATGGTCTTGCCGGGGCATGATTTGAAGGTATTGGAAAAAGACGTATACGAATAAGAGACAAACTCCATCACAATCTATTCTGAAGCAGATCGCAGTAAAGGCAAAAGCGAAACCAAACCCATCAAGGGGCCAACGGCCAGAGGAAGAAGGAAATAATTTAAGGAAATAATATTTGATAAATAATCTGCAAATTGGATACTGACAATTGTAATAGAAAAACCAATACAATTGACGATAGTTAAGGCCGATCCTAGCAACTCTTTAGGGGCTGCCTCGGCGACTAAGGCCGAAAATTGTGGAGAATCACCAGCCACCACCACCCCCCCAGAATATCAGTAAACCCAAAAACACTTCTAACGAAGATTGAAATATCCAGGGAGATACCAGGCAACAAATCCCTGAAAAAGCCAGTTGGACAAAGGCTACCCAGGCGCTCCCGGCTTTTTTGGAAATCATTCCGCCCACGATGCATCCAAGGCCTCCGCCTGCAATGATGCAAAACGCCCAAAAAGAAATGTTGATGCTGACGTCCGGGTTATTCGCAACATAGACCGTTAGGATCACCGGAACAAACGCCCACAAGGTGTAAAGTTCCCACATGTGTCCAAAATAGCCAAACGCGGCAGAACGCAAATCCTTTGATTGGAATATTACAACCAAGGCCTTGGGGTCAAAATTAGTGCCCTTGAGCAAGTAAGGCCCGTCCGGAACCAACAAGAGCATTAGGATACCACCTGCAAGAGAAATTCCGGAGATCAAGATAATAACAACTTCCCATTGAATTGATTGACCCATCCCCCTCAATAAGTGTGAGACGGCCGTTCCGATTACCAGGGCCCCCACCAAAGCCCCCAAAGCCTTCCCCAGTCCATCTTTATACCACCCCGCGGTTATTTTCATCCCCACAGGATAAATCCCTGCCAAAAAAAATCCGGTTGCCAAACGGAGTGCCAATAGAGATATCAGCCCTTCCGCTATCATATAAATCAATAGATTCGAGACTGCCCCCAACAGGGAGCAAATAAAAAATAAAACTCTGGGGGAGAATCGGTCAGAAATGGCGAAAAAGGCAAAACAAAGCGTGCCGACAATAAACCCCAGCTGAACGGCCGAGGTCATGTAGCCCAAAGAATCGGCCCCGATGGACCATTGTTGCTGTAGATCTCCAAGAATCGCGTTGCTGGCAAACCAGAGGGAGCCGCCTGTAAATTGAGAGAAAATAATGGTGGGTAAAATCCAGGGGGGTCTTTTCTTCACAACGTGCTTTCCGGGGTATTGAAACAATGTAAGGGCTTGCGCAGAAACAACTTCACATTTTCGCATTCCATGTTCAGGTCAGCTTGTTTTCTTTTATTTCTAATTCTTATGAAGGGCCTGTCTTTGTATGACCCGGAGGCGGGTGCCACTCACCGGATCATCACCCCGGGCAGCCAGGTAATAATGGCGGGGAACACCATGCACAAAATCATTCCCGCTATCTGCAACATGAGGTAAGGCCACACCGAACCATAGAGTTCGGTCATGGTTACATCAGGCGGGGCCACAGCCTTGAGATAGAACATCGAATAGCCAAAAGGCGGCGACAAATAAGCGATCTGCAGGTTGAGATTGAACAGAACTCCAAACCAAATGGGATCAAATCCAAGTTCCCTGATGACCGGTACAAACATGGGGGCCAGGAGTACCGTGATACCTATGATGTCAAGTACCATACCCAGCACCAGCAAAATAAACTGGATCAGGATCAGCACCCCCCAGGGACCCAACGGCAGGATGGGCAGGGTCTCTGATACAAAGTCGGTACCGCCGGCAAGGGTGTATGTGGCAATAAAGGCCATGGCCCCAAAAACAATCCACATGATCAGACCCACCGTTTTCATGGTGGCGTAGAGCGATTCCCTGAGATTTGGCCACGTAAGTTTTCTGCGCACGGCTGCACAGACCATTGCCCCCAAGGCGCCGACACCTGAGGCCTCCCCGGGAGTGGCCACCCCACCAAATATCGCTCCCATGACACTCGCTATAAGCAAACCAGGGAGGACAAGAGATTTCAGAAGCAACATCTTTTCCTTCAACGAAATCCCGGTCTCTTCGTCCGAGGCGGCTGGCCCGGCTTCCGGGTTGAGGTGGCACTTTATCAGGATATAGCCTATGTACAGGGCCCCGAAGAGCAGACCGGGACCCACGCCTCCCATAAACAGCTTGCCGATGGACTGCCCTGTGGTGACGCCGTAAATAATGAACATAATACTGGGCGGGATAAGTACGCCCAATGCACCGCCTGCGGCGATGGCCCCCAAGGCCATCTTGCGGTCGTAACCTTGTCTCAGCATAAAGGGAAGCGCAATCAACCCGGTGATGGTTACGTCTGCGCCCACGGTCCCGATCATGGCCGCCAGTATGGTACAGAGGACGATCGTGGCTGCAGCCAGGCCACCTTTTATACGTCCTAACCAGACATGAATAGCCTGGAAAAGATCATCGGCAATACCTGACTGCTGCAACATGTTGCCCATAAAAACGAACAGGGGAATGGCGATCAGGCTGAAGCTGACCATTACGTCGTATACCCGCAGCACGATCAAATTCAGGCTGTTGGGTCCCCACAACAGATAGCCAAAGATCACGCCTACAACAGCAGTGGTCCACGCCAGCGGCACCCCCAGCAAGAGCAGCAGGAAAAAAGAACCAAACATCAATATTGTGACCAGACCCGGGCTCATGCGGACCGCCCTCCCCCCAAAACTTCTCTGAGATCACGAATGAACTTGACTGTACCTTGAAGAAATAAGGTCAAAGACCCTAAGAATAAGATAAGCCTCATTGGCCAAATCGGAGGGTCCCATATAGACCCGGTGGTGATGTGTTGGGTGAGGGATTCGGCAAACCACTTTCCGCTCTCCCATACCAGCACCCCGCAAAATATAAAAAAAGCCGGGTTGGTGACAAAGAGGTCCACCATTGCCTTTTTGCGCCGCGACCAGTTCATATAAAGTATATCCACCCGGATGTGGGCGTCGTAGCGGTATGCATAGGCGCCGCCCATCACATAAGTGGCGGCACAAAAAAATTCCGTCAACTCCAGGCCCCAATCCGTGGGTGCGTTAAAGGCATATCTCAAGGTCAGCTCAAGACAGATCTGAAAAGTTGCCACCACCAAAAGTATTGAGAACACCTTGCCTTGATATTCACTTAGCCTGTCTATTATTTTTAAAAAAGTTTCCATTTATCCAGCATCGCAAACCCGGCCGGGGCTTGCCATCAAACTACAGAGACTTATTTTTGCCTTCTGTCCCCATTCACAACCCGTTTCACCCGATCGTATGGGGAGGGGCTTTTTCCCGGACCCACAGTTTGCGGGCCCGGGATGACACTATCACAACACCTATCGGGGTATCGATTGATAGATGAGGTAATTTGACGCTCCTATTTGATCTTGCCACCCGCTCTCAAGAAATTGAGTATTGAGTTGATGACCTCGGCCGAGAGCTCGCTTTTTTTGCTGTACTCAAGTGCCACCTCAAGTGACAGCACCTTGGCTTTTTCCATGTCTGCTTCCGACAATTGGGTGATCACCAGACCTTTCTTTTTGATCACGCCGAGGGCCTTGTAATCCGATGCGGCTGACAGGATATCATAGAGGTAATCAGCCTCCCTGACCGCCATCAAAAGCGCCGCCTGCAGGTCACCGGGCAGCTTTTTCCAGACGTCCATATTCACTCCCCAATTGACCACTGCGATGGGACCATGAAAGGATGGATACAAAACATACTTGGTAACCTCGTGGAGTCCCATCCCTACGTTCTCACCCAAGGTCACGAATTCGGCGGCATCAATCACGTTGGTGTCCAGGGCCGAATAGATCTGTCCGCCTCCCAGACCTACGGGAGAGGCCCCCAGTTTTTTGAAGAGCATGCTGGTAAGACCACCCGGCGTCCGGATCTTGAGTCCCTTGAAGTCAGCGAGGCTTCGTATCGGTTTCTTGGACATGATGGGCTCAGCCCCGATCAGCGTGGACCCGAGATACTTTACATTGTACTTGGCGTATGCCTTCGCCATTATCTCCTTGCCACCAAAGGCCTCTATCCACACCCGGACCTCACGGGGGTCACTCCAGAGGGCGATGGCGCTAAATATGGGGGCAAACCCCGGATCTTTTCCCGCAAAAAATGCGTCCACATTGTGGCCCATTTCAAAAATGCCTTTGCCTTCGGCCTCGAGCATGTCCCGTAACCCAACAAGCGTGCCGCCGCCATAGAGTTTGATATTCAAGCGCCCGCCGGTAGCCATTTTGAGGTTGTCAAGGGCGATTTTCTGTGACTTAAACCCGGGAGTCCCCGGCGAGGCATAGGTCTGCATACGCCATTTGAATATTTTCTGTTCTGCCTGGACCGGTCCAGCTGCCATAATAAAGCTCAAAGCCACAAACAACACACCCACCATCAACATAAATTTCTTGACTTTCATGTGTCCCTCCTTCTTTGGTTTCGGTTTATAAAAGTTTCCAATCAAACGATTATTTTTGTGAATCGTTGATTGCCATTCCAATGGCCTTACATAAAAGCCATTTCTTCCACTAGCTTGTCGAACACAAACATGTGTCCCGGATAATGCGTGACAGCGTACGGTATCTTACTCTGCATCACAGCGTTCTGGGGTGTAATGCCGCATCCCCAAAGCATCACCACTTCATCAGGTTCGGGTGGCGGCGTGGGCCAGGGTGGGATAAAGGCATCCGGGTCGCCGATATGATCCACACCAATAAGGGTGGGGTCTCCTATATGCACCGGTGGCCCATGAAAGGCAACGTGGCGTGAAGAAATCTGAACCGCACGCACCGCACTGTGCGTATCGGGAAACGCCCGGCATGAGCAGACCATGTTGCCTCTAAACCGTCCCACGGATTCAAGGGAAATGTTTGTGGTGTAATCACCCAAGGAGCGGAAAGGGACCTCGCCTCGTGGAAGGCCCA
>PVMK01125185.1_pt1 | contig 28784 bp, 27 predicted proteins | sample 1853481 | NCBI WGS metagenome assembly PVMK01 (sample SAMN08533507, study PRJNA380276) | Marine sediment metagenome, whole genome shotgun sequencing project.
TTCAACCATATTGTGGGCCCAGGCTCACGCCTTGATCCGCTCCATCTTTGGATCGTACATGGGTCGCAGTGAAACAACAGTGGAGTATCGAGTGCCAGCGATGTCGACCTCCCACTCGCCATCTCGATTGCAGGCGTTGTTGATGGACTCGCCGGCCTCGATCATGGCCAGACCCACGGCCCCACCGAGGGTGAAGCCGTAGCTCGCCGCGCGGATGTAGCCGACCCTTTCGTTGTTTCTCTACAGGACCTCGTCGCGCCCGGCAGCCATTTCGGCATGGATGGCTACCTCCGCCTCTGGGCGGGGGCGACACAGATTTCATCAAAAAGGAATTGGAGCGAGTGAGTACCGAGTTGAACAAGATCCGAAAACCCTGAAGTATTTCACTTCTCGGGTCGTTCGATCTTCAGCCATGGCACATCCTCTCGAGCTATCCGATCGAGTGCGAACAGGGAGGCGACGTAGGTATTGTCTGGGCCTGTGCGATGTGGGTTGAAGAACTGCCAGACGATCTCGCCTTCTGGGGTCACTTCAAACGCTCGGCCGGTGTCCGTCTCGGTGATCAGAGTATTCTGATTGGGCAAACGCTGGGCCATGCCGCAGCCCTTGGTGAAAAAGCGGTCCCAGGGCGTGCCTTCATAGGTCCAAGCGAGGTCCATACTCGGCAGGCGGTACTCCAACATTCGGCTGCGCCCGCGCTTGGGCGAGCCGCCCAGATTGTCGAAAAGGAGAAGGTTTCCGTTGGGCAGTATCTGAGGGTCGTGTGGTTCTTCAAAATCGGCAGAATAGCCCCATACGACCTGCTCTGTGTTCGGGTCCACGACAAAGATGGCATCGAGGGAGCGCATCGAGACAAGCAGGTTTCCTTTGGCAAACGCCGGATTCTTGGGGGCGGCCGAACCATCGAGTATTTCCAGGGAGTTGGTGTGAAAGATGTCCCCCTTTTTCCGTTTGGCGCGATTCCAATAGAGCGCGTATTCCGGATAGCGTTCCAGCGCTTCTATCAGAGAAAAGCTCCGTTTCATCCAACCGTCGGAGCCCATGATGGTGATGCTGTCCTCGATGACTGGTTTTCGCTCGTTGATGCGAGGGATGACGGTGCCCATTCTGGTGAGTACGTAGATGTCGCCGTTTTCATGAATGTCGAGGTCGTGGTGCTGCTTGAATCCACTCGTCCATAGAAGCCTGGAGTTCCGGTCGAGCTTGATCATGCCAAGTCCTTCGAAGATGGCGAGGAGATCACCGTTCTCATAAAGGTGTACGCGCCGCCAGAAAAACTTGTGATCCTCGTTCTTTTTCACCGGATAGTTATCCCAGGCTTTCTCGAACGGGTAGTGCCACATGTGGAGGCGGTTGCCTTCCATATCCATCAGTATGGCCGAAGGCGCATGCCCCGAGAGGTACAGGTTCAACCCCTCAAAACTCTTTTGGGGGTCGTAGGTCGAGACGCCCCCTATTCCCGTGGCCTTGACCGATCCTTGGACATATCCCAGAGCCTCGAGCTGGGCTTCCTGTTCCGCCGCCAACTGCGCCGTCTCATTTTTCGCCCCGGTGCGGGTCTGGTTCGAGGGCCTCGCTTGTTGGGAACCGCCCCTCTGGGCGCCCATGAGGTGCCAAGCGGCGGTCAGCGATAACAGAAGCGCGCCGATAACGGCGCAGGTTCTATGCGATGAGCAGTCAACAGTACGGGTCATTGTCCGAATACAAGGCTATCTTACTTGATCCCCCAACCGCGACCACCGCCGCTCAAGCAACGACCTCAGTGATTCCCGCTCCCTCGGCTGTGCCGACCGCGATGACCCGATTCGACAGATCCTTGGAAAGCTCCCGGAGACGATCCTCCAACGCGGGCATGGCCGCCTCTTTTACCAGGCTCACGATGCAGCCACCGAATCCGGCGCCGGTGAGCCGGGCGCCGAGCACACCGTCGACCTCTCCCGCCGTCTCCACCAGACGGTCGAGGGCCGGGTGGCTGACCTCGTAATCCTCACGCAGAGAAGTGTGCGAAGCGTTCATCAAACGACCGAAGGCCGGCAGATCGCCCCGGGCGAGGCTTTCGCAGGCCTCGAGCACGCGCTGGTTTTCGGTCACGACGTGCCAGCCGCGGCCCAGCCGGTCGGTGAACAGACGCCGCTCGCAGGACATCAGCAGGGCCGGGTATGCATCCCGCAGAGCGTTGAGCGACGGCTCGACCTTGCGCAGGATGGAGACCGCCTCCTCGCACTCGGCACGGCGGGCGTTGTAGGCCTCGTCGGCAAGCCTGCGGCGAATGCCGCTGTCGATGATCACCACTCGGTGGCCCTCGAAGGGCAGCGGCAAGTGGCGGGCCTCGAGGCTGCGGCAGTCGATGAAGAGGGCGTGGTCCGGGCGGCCGAGCCGCGAGGCGAGCTGGTCCATGATTCCGCAGTGGACGCCCGCATAACGGTGCTCGACGTCGCGGCACAGCTCCGCCAGCTCGATCGGGTTGAGCCACCGGTTGAAGACGGCATCGAGGGCGAGGGCGGTCGCCACCTCGAGCGCCGCCGAAGAACCCAGACCGGCACCCTGCGGGACGGTGCCGCGAAAGACGAGATCGACCCCGGAGTTTATCCGTCCGCGCTCGTAGACCTCGTGTACCACCCCGAGCACGTAGGGCAGCCAGTTGCGGTTCGCGTAGTCGATGGGATCGCCGAGGGTGTTGTCAACTCGTTCCCCGCTCTCCGCGACAACAATCCGAACCCGCTGATCCGGCCGTCGCCGAACCACCATTTCGACATGGCGGTCGATGATCATCGGCAGCACGAACCCGTCGTTGTAGTCGGTGTGGTCGCCGATGAGGTTGACGCGGCCCGGGGCGCGCGCCACCACGGCGCCGGTCGGGTCGCCGAAGTGCTCGGCGAAGAGCTTGGCTGCGCGAACTGTCATCCTATCGATTCTACTGCCAAACCAAAGTGCGCAGGGGGTTGGCCCCAAGACTGTTCAATTTACCTCGGCGTGCCGGGCCGTCCGTTCCCTTTGCGGTCTCGCGAAGAAGATCGACGAGGAACGATGTGTCGAGATGGGTTACAGGGCCGGAGCCTCCGCCGAGTCGTCGCCGCGGCGGGCGATCAGGTCGTCGATTGCCTCGACCGTTTCGCCGTCGAGCGCCAGCCCCTCGATAGCTGCGAGGAGATCTCGACCCTTGCGGGGCGCGCCGAAGTGTTCCTTGATGACCCGGGAGAACGAGGCTCCGCCGCGCTTGCGCCGTCGCAACAGTTCGTACGCCTCGAGGTCGATGGTAATTGTCTTAACTGCCATGCACTTATCATGCACTGATTATTTGTCAGTGCCAAGAGGGTATCGCCTTGTCGTGGTCTCAGGCGATGGAGCAGAATTCTGAGTAGCACTGACGAGGCAATCGGGTTGCGCGGGTCAGCCCGTCGTCACGTATCTGTGGCCCTCGGGGGACCACCCGCGATGGTAGCCTTGGAAACATGGGCAACGATGAGCTGATCACCTCGGCGCTACGGCGCTTCGTCAAGCTCGGCGGGCTGGCTGGCCGGGTTGGCGTGTCAGTGCTCGCCGACCAGGCCCTGAACCTCGCCCGGTCCGGCGCGAGCAGGGAGGATCACCAGAAGGAAAACCTGATGCGCAATGCGGCCCGCATCGTCGAGACTCTCGGCGAGCTCAAGGGGGCGGCGATGAAGGTCGGGCAGATGCTGAGCCTCCAGGACGGGCTTCTCCCACCCGAGGTGGCGGAGGTGCTGCGGGCGCTCCAGAAGGAGACGCGTCCGGTTCCACCGGAGGTGATCGATCTCGAGATCCGGGGGGCGCTTGACGACTACGACGAGCTCTTCGAGTCCCTCGAGCTCGAGGCCTTCGCGGCGGCCTCGATCGGCCAGGTCCACCGCGGGGTGCTGCGCGACGGCCGCCAGGTGGCGGTGAAGATCAAGTACCCGCTCATCGACGAGATAGTAACCGCCGATCTGTCCAACCTCAAAACCGTGCTCAAGGCGCTGTTCACGCTGGTCATGGACGGGAACTTCGACCCCATCTGGAAGGAGGTCCGCGACCGCCTCCTCGAGGAGCTCGATTACAGGCACGAGGCGGAGAACATCCGCCGGATGGGCGAGCTCCACGCCGAGATCCCCGAGATCATTGTCCCCCGGGTGGTCGACGAGGCGAGCTCGCGCAACGTGCTGACGATGGAGTACGTCGAGGGCATCCCGCCGGGTGAAGCCTGTTCGGATGGCTACAGCTCCGAGCTCAAGGACCGATGGGGAACGGTGTTGGTCGAGTTCCTCCTGCGGGGGCTGCTCGACCACCGCATGCTCCACGCCGACCCCAATCTGGCAAACTTCTCCTTCCGTGAAGACGGGCGGATCGTGGTCTACGACTACGGTTGCGTCAAGCGGGTCCCGGCCGAGGTGGCGACGGGCTACCGCGACCTCATCCTGGCCGCGATCGAAGACCGCAAGACCGAGATCCCGGGGATCCTCCACCGGATGGGCATGTTCAGCGGAGGCGATTTGCCCCTGCCCCTCGAGCTGACCGAACCGTGGGTGGAGATATTCGACCCGATCCTCGCCGTCGGCCCGCCCTACACCTTCGGCGACGATGACGAGTTCTTCAGCCGGTTGATGGACCTCAAGCTCCGCACCTGGTCCGATGCGATCGACGTCCGCTTCCCCGAGGACCTGGTGTTTATCAGCCGGACCTTTGCCGGCCACTTCGGAAATCTGTCGACCCTGCGTGCAACCGGACCGTGGCGGGATCTTGCTCTCGAGTATGCCCGCGCGGCGGGTTAGCCTGCGAAGAGCATCCGGTCACGCTCCTTGAACCACAGATCGGCGTCACTGCAGTTTGGAGAAAAAGGTCGAAACGTCAACCGACCCGGCGGCTGAGCGCCATAATACCGGCCGCCGCCAGGGCGATGATGAACACCAGCACACCTGAGCGTCCACCTGTCGGGATCTCAACGGATACCAGTCGAACCGCGATGTTGTCGTGGAAGGCGGCGATCGGGTGCCAGTTTCCGCTCACCTTGCCGGTCTTGAACGCGAGCGTCACCTGATCCTGTTCCGCAATGAATGACCCATTGAATTGCTCCCATCCGAAGGAGACGATCGAGTCACCCGAATACTCCCGTTTCGCGATGATCACATCGCCGGGTCCCGGCGCAGCGTCGATTTCAGCCGCTCCTACTGCGCCTTGGTACACCGTGACTTCGAACCAGGCGACGTTGAACGGCAATGAACCCACCTCGCCAATGCCGCCGGACCAGACTCCTGACACATCGTAGGGCTGACCGGTCTGCACATTGATCACCTGATAGATGCCGCCATGAACGTTGTTGGTGCCGACGTGCTGGCCGTGACTGGCCGCTCCGGCATACGGGTAGGGAATCGGGGGCCAGATCGGGACGCCGGAGGCGTAGTCGTGAGCGAAAACATCGGTGGTCCAGCCGCCTGGGCTCGACCACTCCGTCCACGACGCTGCCCCACTTTCAAAGTCCCCGTTGGTTACCAGGTTCGCCTGGGCGAACGTCAGCACCGGGCAACCCATCACGACAGCGGTGAACAGGGCAACGAGACGGCTTTTCATGACGGCCTCCTTTGTTGAGAAAGAGTTTTGACGAGATGGAGGCTGAAGTCAAACCAATGAAGGTAGCGGCGAGATGCGGATTGCTGCGGTGGTACCTCACGAAAACTGATACTGGATGTCCATCCGGTGGAGATTCATGACGTGAACGGAGGTGGTATGGCTTGCCGTGGCCCAGCTTCGTCCTGTGGGCTACGCCGGGACAGGCTTCGTCCGAAACTGCGTTACCCGGCAGCCTGGCTTGCCAGGGCGTAGTTCGAAACGCAGTTTCGGACGAAGCCTGGTGGAGCCGATGGGGATCGAACCCACGACCTCAGCGTTGCGAACGCTGCGCTCTCCCAACTGAGCTACGGCCCCACGCGCGGCGGATAGTACCTTGATCGGCAACGGGTTGCAAGTGAGTGCGTTGGAATGCGCTTGCCTCGACCCGAGTCCGCGTCCGCGTCCGCGTCCGCGTCCGAAATTGGAGCTCGTCCTTTCAGCAGGTCAATAAAATGCTTGGCTATCTGCCGCTCGGGCGAGTTTTTCTTCGGGCGCGGACTCGGACTCGGACGCGGGCTGTCAATCGATCTTGAATGCGACGTCGATCGTCGACTGCCACTCGATCTCGCCGTCCGAACCGAGTCCGCCGCGGAACTCCTTGACCTCGAACCAGGCCAGACCGCGGAGACTTTGAGATGCTTTTTCCACCGCATTCTCGATAGCCTTTTCAAAGCTGACGGAGGAACATCCGGTAACTGAGATTTTCTTGAACACTCTTTCTGCCATGTGAAGCTCCTTTCCTCGTGTCCTGCAACCGAAAAATCCCGCCGGGTGTTCCCAAGTGAATGAAAGTGATCAGTGATCGAGTGATCAGTGTCGATCGGCGGTCTCCCTCAACCGTTGCCTTCAAGGTAGTTGTGGAGCTCGTCGCGGACCGAGTCCTGCGTCGCTCCACAAAAAGATGCGGCATTCGTGATCATCGAATGGAGCATGCGGCCGATTCCGGCAAGTTCGCCAAGAATCTCGCTTTCGACCTCGCGTTCCAGGTAGCCGCACGAAGCTGCGACCGAGATCCAGTGCTGAGTCTCGAGCTGCTCTGCATCGGCGTCGGTCAACTTGCTGACGAAGTGCCGCTGATATCGTCTCTTGCCCCATGCTTCCGCGATCTGTGCTCCGACCGACCGAGACGATCGGCGGATCTGATCCGTCAACGAGTACTTCTCATCCACCGGAAACCCCTTTGAATACTTGAACACCCTCTCGGCGATAGCCGCCGCCTTCTGATACACCACGAGCTCGTTGAAACTCCTCGCATGCTGCAACTTGCTCATCGAATACCCAGCTCCCACCGATCGCTGATCACTCGATCACTGATCACTGATCACTGATCACTTCTTCCGCTTCGTCTTCGCGCCGCCGTCACCGGGTTCCCCGTCGAGCCCCGACCACAGGCGCCATGCGGAATCGAGGGGTTCGCCGCCGTACCACACGGCGCGGGTGAAGCTCTCGACCCAGGGGTCGAAACCGGGGATGATCCGAAGGTTGTCCTCCATCGCGAGGGTCACGGGATCGTAGGTCAGGCGGTCGAGGGCGGTTGCCGCGCGCCGCAATCGCCAACCCCACGAGCTTTCCTCGTGGCACTGGTCGAGCCGGCGAGCCCACAGCCGCAGCACGGCGGCGGTGCGAACCGCGTTGGGCTCGTGATTGCTTGCGACCATGCAGGGGACGAAGGGATCCATACCGACGCCGTGCAGGGTGACACCGGCGGTTCGCTCGAGGGCGTGCAGGCCTCGGCTCACATCGGCGTGGAAGAGGGCGTTCTCGAGCTCTTCCTCGACACCGGTGCCCTCGCAGCCGTCGAGAATCCGATGGCGGTCCTTGGGCGTCAGAAGCAGGGGCGCGGTGACGGCGAAGCGAGCGCCGGCGGTTTTGAGCTGCTCGATACGCCGTTCAACCTCGGCGGCGGCGCCGGGAAACGGGAAGAGACCGAGCACTGCGCCCCACAGGTACTCGCTCCACGCCTCGGGTAGTTGGAGACCGTCGCTCAGGGGAAAGGGGAGAATCGGCACCAGAGCCGTCACCCGCAGGTTGGCGTCGAAGGCATCGAGCCCGAGGTCGGAGGGCGTGATCTCGGGGTCGTCGAGGACCACCAGCGCGTAGCTGCCGCGCTCGAGGAGACGGTGAAAGACCTCCTGGCGATCGGCGGCGACACCGGCAAAGACAATGGCGCGAACCGGTTCGCGAGGGACCGAACCTTCGGCGGGGAGGATCCTCACCGGGGCGTCCTCCCAAACGACTCCCAGCTTGATGGGGTCGAGCTTGACCCTCTTGCCGGGGAGATAGCCGGGGCGCAGCACCTGGGTGACTGCGAAGAGATCCGGGTAGGCAGGCTCGATCCTACGCACCGCCACCTCCGCCAAAGAGCTCGTCGAGGGCCGATCCGCGGGCGCCCTCCAGAGACTGGGTCACGTACTTGGCAAGAACGTCGGTCTCGAGGTGGACCGAAGCGCCGGACTGCAGCCGGCCAAAGGTGGTGGTCTCGAGAGTGGCCGGAATCAGCGCGATTTCGAACCAGTCGGGTCCGAGGTCGGCGACCGTGAGGGAAACTCCGTTCAGTGCGACGCTTCCCTTAGGTGCAACCTCCCGCGCCTGCCTGGCCGGGAGAGACAGCCGCCAGCGTTGAAAACCACCTTCGGGGCGGATGCTGACGACCCGGATCACCGTGTCCACGTGCCCCTGGACGATGTGGCCGCCGACCCGATCGCCGAGCCTGAGCGCCCTCTCGAGATTGACTTCCGAGCCGGTACGGAGCTCCGAGAGAAGACTCCGATCGATGGTCTCGGGTGAGAGATCGGCGGTGAATCCACCCTCCGTAGACTCCACGACCGTCAGACACACACCGTCGACGGCGATGCTGTCGCCGGAGGCGGGGAGATCGGAGTCGGGCCAGGTCGAATCGACTCGCAAGGTCGCGCCGGCGCCCCTGCGATCCAATCGGCCAATCGTGCCGACGGTCTCAATCAACCCGGTAAACATCCGCCTCCTCCGGCCGCACCGCGCGAATCTCCAGGTCATCGCCGTGTCGATCGATGTCCTCGAAGCACATTCGCTGGGCTGCCTCGAGGGTTGCGACACCGGTTCCCGCCACTGCTGCAGGCGCGTTGCCTCCGATGACGAAGGGAGCGACGAAGAGGGCGATCTCGTCGATCAGGTCGCCATCGTTGAACGAGCCGTGAACAGTCGGCCCTCCCTCGACAAGGAGCGCCGCTATTTCCTTCCTTGCCAGATGATCGAGGAGCGCGCCGAGATCGACCCGGCCGTCGTCGCCGGCCCTGAGCTCGACAAGCTCCACCCCGGCCTCCCGCAGACGGCGGCGGTCCTCGACGGACGCCTCGACGGTATGGACGATCATGGTGGCCTCGGGCTGAGTCTGCACGACCACGGCGGCGGAGGGCGTGCGCAACCGGGTGTCGAGCACGATGCGTCGCCAGCCGGCGACCGGGTTGAGGCCGAGCCGCCTGGTGAGCCGCGGATCGTCCGCGAGGATCGTTTCGACACCGACCAGGATCGCGTCGTGCTCCTCGCGGAGCTCGAGGCTTCGTTCACGTGCGGCCTCGCCGGTGATCCACTTTGATTCGCCCTCGCGGGTGGCGACTCGTCCGTCGAGTGAGACGGCTGCCTTCAACGTTACCCAGGGTCGGTGGAGTCGAACCCAGTGCAACCAGCGGCGGTTGAGGAGCCGTGACCGTTCGGCGCCCAGCCCCAGATCCACCTCGATGCCCTCGGTCCGCAGACGGTCGGCGCCGCCGCCGGCGATTGGGGTCGGTTCGGCGAGCGCAATGACGGCCCGTCGTATGCCCGCGGCGAGAACTGCATCGACGCAGGGGGGCGTTTTGCCGTGATGGCTGCACGGCTCGAGGGTCACGAAGAGAGTGCCGCCACGCGCCCGATCGCCGGCTTCGGACAACGCGACGACCTCGGCATGGGGCCCGCCATAGGCGGCGTGGTAGCCCTCACCAACGAGATTGCCTTCGGCATCGAGAATGACCGCTCCGACCATCGGGTTGGGGGAGGCGCCGCAGCGGCCGCGGGCAGCCAGCTCGAGAGCTCGTTCCATCCAGCGAAGATCATCGCCGTCATCCGACGGGGCGGTGCCGCGGCTCGGGCCGACCCGAGCCGGTCCCGACGAAACCTCGTCGCCTCCTCGTGAAACGCCCGATCCTGATCGCCTCATTCACTCCACCCGCGCAGGCCCTTCGGGCGCATCTCCCGCATCAATTTCGAGCAGCGAGTCCACGAAGTCCTCGGGTACAAAGGGTAGGAGATCGTCCACATCCTCACCGACACCTACCCATCGTACCGGGAGCTTGAGGGAATCGGCAATGGCCAATATCACGCCGCCCTTGGCGGTACCGTCGAGCTTGGTGAGCACAACCCCGGTGATCCCGGCGACGGCGCCGAAGTGCTTGGCCTGCTCGATGCCGTTGGATCCGGTGGTGGCGTCGAGGACCAGCAGCACTTCCTGCGGCGCCCCGGGCACCTCGCGCCCCGCCACCTTCTTCACCTTCTCGAGCTCCTTCATCAAATTGGTGCGGGTGTGCAGACGCCCGGCGGTGTCCACCAGAACCTCGTCGATATCCCGCGACCGTGCGGCTGAGATGGCGTCGAAAACGACTGCAGCCGGGTCGGCGCCCTCCTGCTGGCTTATGACGGGCGCGCCGACCCGCTCGGCCCAGATCTCGAGCTGCTCGACTGCCGCTGCCCGAAAGGTGTCGGCGGCGGCGAGGAGGACCGTGGCACCGCCTTCCTGCTTGCGTTTGGCGAGCTTGGCGGCGGTCGTCGTCTTACCGGTTCCATTGACCCCGACCAGAAGCGTGATTCGTGGTCGGCTTGATGTGTCAGCCGCCGGCTGCGCATTCTCAGCCGCCAGCAGGAGCGAGAGCAGTTGCTCGCGAACTGCGGGTATGAGTTCCTCGGCGGTTGTGATCTCATTCGAACGCACCTGGTCGCGGAGCGCCTCGACCAGACGCAGCGAGAGATCGACGCCGGCGTCCGACGCTATGAGGGCTTCCTCGAGGCGATCGAGTATCGCCGGCTCCACCGGGCCCGTGCGGCTGAGAGCCTCTCCCGCCTTTTCCAGGAACTCGGTGTGGGTCATGAAGAGACCGCGTTTGAGTTTTCCGAGGAACGATCGAGCCATCACACCCCCAGCGTCACTGATCGGGCTCATTTGTGTTGTGCATTCGTGCGGCCTTAGCCCGGTCTTCTCACCGGGTGTCTACTGCGGACGGCGAATGGCAGCCATCTGTCGTGCTTTTCGCAAATCGTGCTCCTCAACGTAGTGAAACTACGCCTGCGTCGCCCAATTCGCGAAAATCTCAACATCTGACTACCCTTCGCCGCCCTCGCAACGAAACCCGGTGAGAAGACCGGGCTAGCTGATCTCCTGCGCAAATACCCGTGCCGCACAGCGCAACCGGTGCAGGGCCTGCGCCCTGGAGCCGCTTCGATCCACGATGAGCACCACATAGTAGCCGTCGGGCAGGGCCTGAGTCAACGTGACCAACCGGCTGCCTTCGAGCACGAACGAGTCGATCGCGCCGACCTTCACACTGGTTGCGACGTTCTCGAGCTGGCGCATGAAGATGCTGTGATAGGCGCCTTCGACCTTGAGGTCGAAGGGATCGCCACGGCGGGTGACCCATTCCACGGCCTCGCCTTCGGGATCGACGAAGATCGCCCCGACGGCCTGCGGCACGTCAACCAGTAAATTTGTCAGGAGGTAGTTGAAGGGCATCTATCCGGTCCCGAGCAGGGACCTGGCCATCGCCGCGGTATCCGAGTTCGGTGCGTCTTCGACGACCTCCTGGAGGTAAGGACGGGCCTCATCCTCACGACCCATGATCATCAGTAGCTTGCCGAGCTCGAACGTGAGATCGAGGCGCTCGGGAAAGGTGAGCTGTGCCTCCACGAGGAGGTCTTCGGCGGTCTCCATCCTGCCCTGTCGTTGAGCGATCCCGGCGAGCTGGATATACGCCTCGGCGACCGGCTTCGGCAGCTTGATGGCCTTCAGGAAGTTGCTCTCTGCCGCGCCCATTTGGTCGCGCCGGAGGTAGGTCAGACCGAGGTTGAAGAACACCTGCTTTTGGTGGGGATAGGTCGAGTCGCCGAGCACCGCGATGAAATCAACCTCCGCTAAATGGTACTGGCCCATGGCGAGGTAGGTGACCCCACGGTTGTTGCGAGCATCGGTGAAGCTGGGGATGATCAGGAGAGCGCGGTCGAAAGAGGCCAGTGCATCGTCGAGCGCTTCCATCTTGAGCGAGCACAGCCCCAACATGTTGTGGACGGTGGCGTTGTTGGGCGCAATCTTGTCGGCTCTTTCGAATGCTTCTATGGCCGCTTCGTAGCGGCCCTGCTGCATCATGACCGAGCCCTGGCGCATGATGGTCAGCGCGTAGAGCGGGTCACCGGCTTGCTGGTTTTTCTTGTCCTTGCCTGAAGACGCGGATCCAGCACCATCGGCTGTCGGCGGGCTGATGATGGCGAAAACCGCTAAGATCGCCAGAAACAGGACAGGAACGATTGTGCGTTTCATGAGACCTCCGTCGAGACGGGTTCTTCCGAGCTCGATGTGGCGGGGCTGATGTCACCGGCCTCCACCGCAGCGGTGAATGCGTCGACCACCACCGGGTCGAACCGGGTACCCGACATGGATTGCATCTTGGCGATCACATAGTCCAGGGTCATGGCCTGCTGGTAGGGACGGGTGGTCGTCATGGCGTCGAAGGTGTCGGCAACGCCGATGATCCTCGCCACCATCGGGATTTCATCCCCCTTGAGCTGATCGGGGTAACCATTCCCGTCCCAGGTTTCATGATGGTTCCGGATGCCCGGGATGATGTCCTTGAGCATCCGGATCGGGCTCATGATCTGGGCGCCGATCGAGGGATGCTGGCGCATGATCTGAAATTCTTCATCCGAAAGCCCGCCGGGTTTGTTGAGGATGCTCTCGCGGATTCCGAGCTTTCCGACGTCGTGAAGAATCGCGGCGATGTGCACCTGGAAGACCTCCTCCTGGGAGAGACCGAGGTGGCGCGATATGGCCATGGAGAAGGAGCTCACCCTGTCCGAGTGGCCGCGCGTGTACGGGTCCTTTGCGTCGATGGCGGCGGCCAGCGTCTTGATGGTCTCCAGGAAGAGCTCCTGGTTTTGGCGCAGCGCCTTCTTGAGGCGACGGACCAGGGCCTCGATGTTGCCCGCCATATCGTTGAAGTTGCTCCCCAAGCGTGCGATCTCGTCTTCACCTCGGACCGTTGCACGGACCGCGAGGTTGCCCTCGGCGATTTCAGACGACGTCGAGGCTAGATTCTGCAGCGGAATGATGAGGCGACGGCCAAGCACGGATCCAATGCCAAGGGCGATCAGCGCGGCAAGCACCGATAGGCTGAGAGTTCGGTATTTCATCACCCGCACCGGCGCATAGGCTTCGGCGGTGGGGCGCTCGATAATGACTCCCCAATTCAGCTCTCGAACCGGCGCCACCGACCCCAGAACCTCACCGGTATCGATTTCGATCGGGTGGTCATAGGTGAGGGTGATGCGCTGAGGGTTGTTGAGAAAATTCTGGACCAGCGGGGAGCCGGTGAGGGTCATGCCACGCAGGCTCGGTACGGAGGAGACAACGACCTGTCCGTGGTCGTCAACGATGCTGACCAACAGACCCGCAAAGGTGTTTTCGCCGATCTTGTTCTGCAGGGGTTTGAGGTCGAGGGCACCGGTAAGAGTGGCCCATACCTGGCTCGTGGACGATGTGATCGGAAAAGCGAAGATCGCTTTCGGAGCGTCATTCCCGGGGAGGTCGAGAAGGAGGTCTTCAACTCGAATCCCCTCGAGCGCTTTCTCGTGCGCTTCTCGAGCTGCCTGGTCGACCACGGTATAGGTTGCCGAGCTCAGTGTCGGAGATCGGACAAAGGCGCCGGCCCCCTTGCGGGTCATGATCTGAAGATAGACGAACGAGCTGCCGGGCTGGTTGCCGAGTCCCTTGAGGATTTCTTCAAAAGCGGCGACGTCAACGCTCTTTGCGGCCGTGAGAGCGCGCGCCGTGCTTTCGAGCTGGGTGCGGTGGCCGTCCATGAAGAGCGAGGTCTCGCCGGCGAGGCTCACGGCCTGGCGACCCAGGTACCGCTTTTCGACGGTTTCGAGGTGAGTGCGGTTGTATGAAATCAGGAGCAGCCCCACCAACACCATCGGTACCACCGTGACGAGGACCAAGGTGGCTGCGATGGGGTAGGTCAGGCTGGATCGAAAACGTGATACAAAGCCCATTCTACAAGGAAGAATATATCATGATGGCGCCGTCTGAACGGTGTTGGAGGCGCCATGGCCCTTGAAAGGAAGACGTCAGCGCGCGTTCTGCGCGAGATTTCGCGATTGCTCGAGGTGAACGACGCCAGCGTCCACCGGGTGCGCGCTTTTGCAAATGCGTCACGGGTTATCGAGCGGATGGACGGTGATCTCGCGGCCATGGTCGAAAGCTTCGAAATCCTGGAGGTCAAGGGAATCGGGAAGGGGACCTTTGCCGTCCTCGAGGAGTTGGCCGCCGGACGCACACCGCAGGTTCTCGAGGATCTGGAAAAGGAAATCCCGGCCGGGGTGCGTGCGATGCTCTCCATTTCCGGTCTTGGACCAAAGAAGGTGCGTGCCCTTTGGCGGGATTTGCGTCTGACCAATCGCGGAGAGCTGGAGTACGCCTGCCGTGAGAATCGGCTCGTCGAGCTGCCGGGATTCGGCGCCAAAACCCAGGAACGACTGCTCGAGTCGATGCTTTTCGCGCGACGCGCGAGCGAGCGTCGGCTGATCAACGAGGCGTGGAGCGCCGCGACCACGATCGAGACCGAGCTCGCCGGGGACCCGGCGGTGGGTCGGGTGTTCATCGCCGGCGAAATCCGGCGGTACTGCGAGACCGCGGACGCAGTCGAGCTGGTGGTGGTGTCTCAGGACGAGCAAGCGGTCGGCGCCGTCCTCAGCGCGCGGCTGTCGGACGTGGAGCGCGGTGAGCCGGGTCGCTGGGCCGGTGTCACCGAGGACGGCTTCGCAGTCAGGGCGCGGGTGGTCCAGCCGCCTGCGGCCGCGGCGGCGTTGATGTGGGCGACGGGGTCTGATCCTCACATCGAGGCTCTCTGTGGACGCGCCGCAGCCCTGGGTCTGGAGCTTCGGGAGGATGGGCTGTGGCGGGGTGATGATAGGGTTGACTGCCCCGACGAATACGCGGTCTATCAGGCGCTCAGCTGTCAGTGGGTGCCGCCGGAGTTGCGCGAGGATGGAGACGAGGTTACGCGGGCCGCGGACGGGGTGCTGTCAGATCTGGTGACGATGGAGGATGTTCTCGGGACGCTCCACAACCACACGACCGACTCCGATGGCGTCGCAACGGTGGCGGAGATGGCCGCGGCCGCGCGGGAGCTGGGCTGGACGTTCTTTGGCGTCGCCGACCACTCGCCGGTTGCCGTCTACGCGAACGGCATCACGGTCGAACGGCTCCGCGACCAGTGGCGGCGGATCGACGAGCTCAACCGCGATGGCAGCGGGATACGAATTGTCAAAGGGCTCGAGGCGGATGTGTTGAGCGACGGCGCGCTCGACATCCCACCCGGTTGCGAAGCCGGGCTCGAGTACGTGGTGGCCTCGGTCCACTCGGCTTTCCGTCTTTCAAAAGAGCTGCAGACCGAGAGAATCGTGAGTGCCGTCTCGCACCCCGCCTGCAGCGTGCTCGGGCATCCCACCGGCCGGCTGCTGCTGGCTCGACCCGGTTATGCGGTCGATCTCGAGCGGGTGCTGCAGGCGTGCCTCGAGCACGGGGTTGCGGTGGAAATCAACGCCAGCCCATATCGTCTCGATCTCGACTGGCGCTGGTGCCGCCGTGCGCTCGAGCTCGGCGTCAAGCTGGTCATCGACACCGATGCTCACTCGACCGAGGGCCTCGACGATTTTCGCTGGGGTCTGGCGGTGGCCCGCAAGGCTGGAGCCACCGCAGCCGATCTGATCAACTGTGCGCCGATCGAGGGTTTTTTGGCGCGGCGTTAGAACGTTTAAACGTTGAACGTTCAAACGTTTGAACGATCGCGGTGGCAGATTGCCGGTGGACCCGCAACCGCTTTCGGGATAATCTCAGTGGAGGAGGAATGATGCCTGACCTGGTGCTGGTCGTCGAAGATGATCCCGCAAACGCGGTGCTGGTGGAGGCGATTCTCACCGCGGTCGGCGGGTTCGACGTGGTGTGTTCCGACGATGGTGACGAGGTCATCAGAGTGGTCCGCGAACGTCCGGTGAAAGCGGTACTGATGGATGTTTCGCTCGGCAATACCCGGGTCGCGGATGAAAAGGTGGACGGGGTCGAGCTCACCCGGCGCCTCCGCGATCTGCCCGAGGGCATCAACCTACCCATCATCATCCTCACCGCACATGCCATGAAGGGGGATCGCGAGCGGTTGCTCTTCGAGTCCAGCGCCAACGACTATGTGGCGAAACCGATCATCGATCAGCAGGGTCTGGTGTCGTTGGTGAAACGGCACATCCGCGCAGCCCAGGCGGTCAAGGAAGAGCTCGAGGCGCGAAACAAAGGCAATTCTTAATTCTCAATTCTTAATGCGGTTGCTCTTCGAGTCCAGCGCCAACGACTACGTGGCGAAACCGATCATCGATCAGCAGGGTCTGGTGTCGTTGGTGAAACGGCACATCCGCGCAGCCCAGGCGGTCAAGGAAGAGCTCGAAGCGCGCGAGAAGAGCTGATCGCTTGCGCGATACAAGATCCAAGATGCAAGATACAAGATAGGCTCGTTCTGCATCTTGCATCACTCCCCCCCCCGCCTCCCTCAACATCCTGGCCGCGTCCTCCGGCGGTGTGGGGTTGATGGCGCTGTCGGAGCCGATCTCGAAACCACCGGTACGGGTGATGCGAGGCACGAGCTCGAAATGCCAGTGGTAGTCATGTCCCAGGGTCGACCAATAGTCCGGGTGGCCGGGACGGGGGTGAGGATTGGGAGCGGTGTGGAGCACCAGATTGTAGGCCGGGTCGTCGAGGAGTGCGCGCACCCTGCGCAGAAGATCGCGGAGAATCGCCGCCAGACCGAGGAGCTCGTCATCGCCGGCCAGGGCGAAGTCATGGTGGTGCTCTCGCGGGAGGATCCAGGTCTCGAACGGGGAGGTCGCGGCGAACGGCGCCAGGGCGAGAAAGCGGTCGGTCTCGATACAGACGCGCTCGCCCAGGCGAAGCTCCTGACGGAGCATGTCGCAGAACAGACACCGCTCGCTGCGCTTGAAATGCTCGCGCGCGGAGTTGAGCTCCCGGACCACGACGGTGGGGATTATCGGCGTTGCGATGAGCTGTGAATGGGCATGAGCCACCGAGGCGCCGGCCTCGCGGCCCTTGTTCTTGAAGATCATCACGTAACGGAGTCGGGTATCGCGGCGCAGATCGAGAAGACGAGCGCGATAGGTTTGGAGAACCGGCATAATCTCCTCGATTTCGAGGTCGGCGAGCTCGACATTCGTCTTCGGGGTCTCGACGATGATCTCGTGGGCGCCGATGCCGCTCACAGTGTCATTGAGGCCCACCGCTTCCCGAATGACCTCGCCCTCGACCCTGAGAACCGGAGACGAGTCGGCAAACACCCGGACCTGCCATTGGTCGCCACCTTTCGAGGAGGGAACCCTGTAGATCTCCGGCGGTGTCATCGCCTCGTTGCCCGGTGCGAACGGGTCAATATCGGGTGATGCGTCGTCGGCAGGACTCGGATTGTCGTCCGTCCCCGCCGGTGGCTCGCGATCGGGCGCGATGATCGTCCAGATGTGTTTGATCGGGCAGCGACGGAGCGCGGATGCGGACACCGGCGGCCCCTCCAGCGGGACAGTGGTGTGGGCCTTGAGGGGAGTGTTGAGATCGAGGGGCGGCTCGATGCCGGCCTCCTCGCACGCATCGGCCAGGTGTTTGCGGAAGATCTCGTCATACAGGGGCGCAAGCTCGGTTGGATTGTCGTCCCCGAGCCACCAGAACCAGTCGGAGCCCTCCGCCAACAACAGCGAGGGCGGGCGCGCGTCGCCCGCGTCTCCGATGGCGTCTCGGACCTCGGTCAGCACCTCCCAGGCGTGAGTCTTTTCTGGGTGGCCGATCCAGGTGGCGAAGACCGAGTTGATCCACGATCCGGGGTGGAGACGATCGAGGACGTCAGGCTCGCCACCTGCAGCCGTCGTGGCGAGAGTGGCGGGCACCAGCTCCGGCCGGGCGTCATCGACGCGCTGCATCAGCTCACGCAGAAACTGGCCCCCACCCTCCGGATAGTGAAGCCACGCGTTCTCACCATCGAGGGCGATGACGATGTGGGCCTCTTCGGGAAGCGTGCGGGCAAGGTCCTTCATCTCCCCGACAAAAGCTGCGGCTGCTTCGCCTTCGTCGTCCCACCGGCCGTACTGAAACCCGATGGCGTCCGACAAGCGACGGTCGCGGAAGAACAGCGTCGGACCGCCGGCGGCCAGGCGCCACGACCGGTAGAGCTCGGTGGCGACATGATCGCCTTCGCGGAGGGATCGGTCGAGACTGCGCTCGAGGATGCCTTCATCGGTGACCAGCCATTGAACACCCTGGTCGCCGAAAACAGCCACCGCATCCTCAGAGACCGAACCCTCGGGCGGCCAACAACCGGTGGTTGGAAAACCGTGTTCTCTCATGAACTCGAGGCCGCGGGCAAGCTGCCACTGGGCGTCCTCAGGATGGCGGAAGACCGGCACCTGTGGCGCCGGATGGGGCGCCCAGCTCGCGGCGACCACGCCGGAGTCGATCAGCAGGGGCATGATGGGGTGGGCGTAGGGACTGGTCGCGATCTCGACATTCGGTTGCGCGGCAATTCGACGCCACAGATCCACGAGCTCGCCGGGCTGGGCCCGGGGCCAGTCGACCATCTGGCGGTGATCGGCGACCCGGAAGTTCCGGCCGCGGTCGTAAAGCGGATTCAGCCGATCATCGGTCCACGCCTGCTCGCCGGCCTGAGCGAGCACGAAGAGGATCTGGAGGTCGCGCAGGTCGGCGGTACCGAAACGACCGTCACGGTGTCGCTTCGATCCGGCGCCGGATCGAGACTGGGCGAGCTGGGCGAGCCTCGGATAGCGAGCGAACTGACGTGGGTTGACATGAAAGGCCCAATCCACGAGTACTTCCCGCTGGCCGTCTGTGAGGTCGGCGGCCGGCGTGACGATCGCCTCCACCACCGGGTCGGTGACGGCGCCGTCGGCATACGCCAGAAGTTGTTCGAGAAGGGTGGGAACGATGTTGACCACCTGCCCGGACCCGCCGGTGACCTCGATCGCCCGCGCCAGGGTGGTGTACGTGCCACCGGCATGCAGCGCCACCCAGGGGCGTGTGAGACGCCGTCCGCTGTACGGTAGGCTGGTTGGTGGAGATGCCAGAGAAAGGAGACGGTTGCCATCTACGGGTCGGTCTCCCCGTAGTAATGGCTGCCCGACGCCATCTCGTCTCCGTAGTCCTCCTCGGTCGTGAACAGGGACGGCGAGCTGTTGCCGCATGAGGTACAGAGCGCTTCGCTGATCCGTCCATCCTTCCATTCGAAAACGTAGACCGGGCTGTCGCACTCGTTGCAGACGATGAATTCCGGTTCCGACATCTTGCACCTCCCGCTCGGACTTCCATTGTCCAAGGAATCGCCGCCGATGTCACGCGCAGTTGAGAGTTGAGAATTAAGAGTTAAGAGGTGGGTAACTCAAAACTCAAAACTCAAAACTCTCAACTCTTAACTTTCTTTCTTGCGACGTCGATGTCCAGCAGATCGATCAACTCCGTGCGGTCGAGCTTGGCGATCACATCCTCGGTCGGGGCCACTACACGTTGGATGAGGTCGATCTTGGTCCGAATCAGCTCGTCGATCCGCTCTTCGATCGTGTCGCGGGTGATGAACTTGAACACCTGTACGAATCGCCGCTGGCCGATGCGGTGCACGCGGTCAGTGGCCTGGTTTTCCTTCGCCGGATTCCACCAGCGATCGTAATGGAGAACCACCGAGGCGCCGGTGAGATCAATGCCCACGCCGCCCGCAAGGAGGCTCGCGAGGAGCACCTTTTCGTGCTGCTCCGAGTTGAAGCGGCGGATGATGCGCCCCCGGTTGCGGGTTTCACCGGTGAGCACCAGATGTTCGATCTTGCGCCGGTTCAGGTGCTTGGTCAGGATTTCGATCATCTGCACGTACTGTGAGAACACAACGACCTGAAGCCCCCCGTCGAGGGCCTCGTCGAGAATCTCATCGAAGATCTCGATTTTTGCCGATTCGCCGCCCCCGGCGCCCCCCTTGTCCACCAGACTGGTGTGATCGCAGATCTGTTTGAGGCGGGTCAGAAGGGCGAAGAGGTGCATGTAGGGGATGTCCGCCCCTTTATCCTGAAGGAGTTTCACAATATCGGCGGAGCGTTCGCTGTGGATTCGGCGGTACAGCTCCTTCTGCTTGGGAAGCAGTCGGCAGTAGCGGATGTCCTCGACCTTTTCAGGCAGGTCAGACAGAACCTGTTCCTTGATCCGGCGCAGGGTCAGGACGCCGAGCCGCTGTCTGAGGAGGTGGAGCTGGTGATGGGAAGGATCGCGGTGGGTCGCCCTGAACTCACGTTCCGATCCCAGGTATCCGGGCACGATCAGATCCACCACCGACCACAGCTCGAGGAGCCGGTTCTCGAGCGGTGTGCCGGTGAGCGCCAGCCGGAACTTCGCGGGGATCTTGCGCGCCGCCCGTGCGGCCTTGGTGCGGGGATTCTTGATCCGCTGGGCCTCGTCAAACACCGCGACCGCCCAATTGTGCTCGACGAGCTCTTCGGTGGAGCGAAAGAGAATGTCGTAGGTGGTGAGAACCACGCCACCGCCTTCAAAACCGTCGAGCGAGCGTGACGGGCCGTGGAAGAGTCGCACCTCGAGGTGAGGCGCAAATTGCCCTAGAAGTGTGTGCCAGTGCTCGAGAACGCCGCGTGGGCAGACCACGAGGCTCCGCGTTTTCGGATCTCGGTCGGCCAGCAGACACAGCAGCCCCATGACCTGGTGGGTTTTCCCGAGCCCCATGTCGTCCGCCAGGAGGGCGCCCACGCCGACCAGGTATCGGCTCCACAGCCAGTTCACCCCATCAGCCTGGTAGGGGCGGAGGTGTGAGAGTAGACCCGGCGGGCGCCCGATTTTCTGTTCGGACCGGCCTTGAAGAACTGCCGCGAGCTCGCGAAGCTCATCGTCGGGGCCTTCCACCGGGAGATTTGACTCCGCCACCAGGCGGATGAAGGCGACCCGGCTGCCGAGGATCCCGAGATCGCGACGGCGCTTCGGCATGCGAAAGCCGAGGTCTTCCATGAAAATCATGTCAGGGGCGCGCACGATGGTTTCGCCGATACGGGTGAAACCGCTTTCAAACAGCGATAACACCTCGTCCCAGGAAATCTCCCGGCCGGCCGCTGTAAAGCGTGGCCGAACTCGGACCTTGCCGTTGGGCGTGTACTCGGCCTCGAGGGCAACCGGAGACGGCAATTCGGGTTGGCGGAAGGTCGCGAGCTGGCCCTGGGGTAGATACCACGAGTGGTGGCGCAGCTGAGGGTGGTCGAGATTGAGGAAGCGGAGGGCCTCTTTGCCCTTGAGGAGACGGCGGTTCTGGCGATGAAACGGGACCAGCGGGGTGGCCGGGTCGAGCAACCGGCAGAGGTGGTTTCCGATCCGCGCCCATCGCCCGTGGATGCGGCCGTTGAGACTCTCGCTGGAAAAGACGTGGCCGTTGCCGAGGCGGTAGCCTGGCTCGAGCACGATGCCCTGGTCGTCCCAGGTGGTGATGAGCACGGGCCGCAGCCGCGCCTCCGACAGCTCGAGGTCGGCCAGCTCACCGTTGAGACGAATCGTCGGCAGCGACCTCAGCATAGGAAGGGCGCCGGGGAGGTTTGAGGCGGTAAAGAACACCAAACGCGTATCCCCCGACGGCAGCGCGATCCGAATCTCGACATCGTTTCCTTCCAGTAGCGCGACCGCGGTTCCGGTCTTTTGCAGCGACAACTGCAGCTCGAGCGCTGACCGCAGGTCGTGACCGGTCAGATGGCTGAGATCCACCCGTTCAGCCGCCGACCGGCCGGGTGAGATAAACGGGTGGCGGGAGTTGGCGCGCCACATCGCGCTGGGGCCTAGGCGCTGCATCGTCGATCGAATGTCGAGCCATTGAAGGAGGGTGGCCGTGGCGTGAAAACACGGTACATCCTGCTCCCCGCACACCGAGCACTGGCTGGATGGAAAAACGTCATTGCCGATATCGGAGATGCGAACCGTGCAGGCAGGCGACACGAGATCGGCCTCGAGATCTTCACCGGTCCAGGTGATCCTCGCTACCCGCCTGTCCTGATACAGGTAATAGCCGCGCTCCGCGACTCCACGCGGCAGCTTTCCAAGCACCTCACCGGCGTGGATTTCAAACAGACCGGACCGGGCGCTACGCTTTCGGCCGGGTGTGGGGTCCGAGGTCATAGCCCATCAATATAGCAGGATTCGAGGCAAGGGTCTCGCGAGGAAGTTAAGAGTTTTGAGGTAAGAGTTAAGAGTCAGGGACCTCAACTCTCAACTCTCAATACTCAACTCATTCGGCTACACTCCAATCGTGGTTGAATCTCGAGTGTCCCTGGCGCTCGGTGGCGGGGCCGCGAAGGGGCTCGCTCATGTTGGTGTGCTGCTTGGTCTCGAGGAGGATGGAATCGAGGTCGTGGCCATCGCCGGTACGTCCATGGGCTCAATTATCGGCGCCCTCTTCGCCCGTGGCATGACAGCGCGCGAGATGGAAGCGTTCTTCTCGGCCGTCGACTGGTCGCGTCTGGGAATGATCATGGCTCGCTCGCCGGGCGGGGCCGCATTCTCCGATCTCCTTCGCGAGACCATTGGCGAGACGTCCATCGAGGAGCTCGAGCTGCCCTTTGCCGCCGTTTGCTGCGATCTCGAGAGTGGAGAAGAAGTGGTCCTGAGATCCGGCGATCTTGCGGATTCGGTTCGAGCCTCGTCAGCAATCCCGGGTATCCTGCCGCCCCTCACCGTTGACGGCCGAACTCTCGTCGACGGGGCGATGGTGACGCCGGTCCCGGCCACGATCGCCGCGCGCCTTACGGATGCTCCCGTGTTGGCGGTCAACGTCCTGCGTCCACCAATGCCGGGTCAGATGGGCAAACGGATGATGAACAGGTTGTTCGAAGGATCGGCGCCGGCGCAACTTCTCGAGCGGGTGGATACGCTTCTCAAGCGCCATCGGGTCCGTCTGTGGCGTCGGAAAGTGGATTTCCCGAACCGGCTCGAGGTCATGATGCAGTCGTTTCACATCATGCAGTACAACCTTTCAAAGCTGTGCGAGAGCGATCTCCGTGCCGTGGAGCCCGAGGTCGGCGAGATCGGCTGGTTCGACTTCCACCGTGCCCGCGAGATCATGGCGGAAGGGTATCTCGCCTATCGGGATTTGATGCCCCGCAGTTAACCCGCATTTCTCACCAGCTTCCTGCTGCGGCCGGCGATGCACCGCCCCCAGCGGTGTTTTCTCACTTCGGGGTGCTCGACGTACTGTCAAGTACGACTCCGCGCCCCTCAGATCGAAAATCCCACTGGGCACGGCGCCTCGCCGACCTCGCGACGAAAGCTGGTGAGAAGTGCGGGTTTATCATCGGTTGGTCAGAGATTCTCGGCGACGAAATCCCAGTTCACCAGATCCCAGAAATGCCCGAGGTATTCTGGACGGGCGTTGCGATAGTCGATGTAGTAAGCGTGCTCCCACACGTCGCAGGTGAGGAGCGGTTTCTCGCCGTCGCGGAGTGGGTTGCCGGCGTTGCTCGTGGTGACGACCGACAACCTGCCGGAGGGCGCAATCACCAGCCATGCCCATCCCGATCCGAACTGGCTCACAGCGTCAGCGGTAAAACTGTCCCGAAAATCCGCGAAGCTGCCGAAGGATGAGTGGATGCGGGTTGCCAGCACGCCGGTCGGCTCGCCCCCACCGGTGGGGCTCAGGCAATTCCAGTAGAAGGTGTGGTTCCAATCCTGGGCGCCGTTGTTGAAAATCCCGCCGTCGGCCTCACGGATGATGTCCTCGAGCGACCTGTCCGCCCATTCGGTGCCCTCCGTCAGCCTATTGAGGTTGTCGACATACGCCCGGTGGTGTTTGCCGTGGTGATACGCGAGTGTTTCGGCCGAGATATGCGGCACGAGAGCGTCGTCGGCATAGGGGAGAGGCGGCAGTTCAAAAGCCATGATCTGTCCTCCTGGTCTGGGGTTTTCTCAATTCTACACCCGAATAGTGCTTGGACGTCCAGAATGAGGGGGTCAGGAGTTGAGAATTGAGAGTTGAAATCCCAGCTCCTAACCTAACTCTAAACTCTAAACTCTAAACTCTAAACTCTTAACCTGCGCCCTGCGCGTACCGGAGGCCGCCCGCGAATCTGTCGGGGACTTCCGCCGCCGGGCAGATGCCGTTGAATCCGCACCACGCGCAGAGGATTCCGGGGCGGGCGGGGAAATCAGCGGCAGCTTCGGTCTCACCGACGAGCTCGAGAAAGCGCTCCACGAGCTGCTGTGCCCGAGCCGTGTCCACCTGTTGCCAATGGGTCGTACCGTGGCGAAGGTAGTGATATCCGGCGAGGGCCTCCTTCTCACCGTGGTGCTGGAGAACGCTGGCCGCATAGAGCGGGGCCTGCAGCCCTTCCGAAAACTCGGTACCGTTGCCCTCCGAGCGGGAGGTCTTGTAGTCGATGACGAAGAGACGGCCCTTTTCGGTCCGGCCGACACGATCCGCGAAACCCGTGAACATCACCTCGTCGGAAAGCTTCAGCGACAATCGTTGCTCGAGTGAAACGGTCTCCGAACGGTCACGGGCGAAGGTGTCGCGGTGGAAGCGGGCGAGCATCTCGCGGCCGAGGCGGAGGTAGGTCTCCGGCCTTTCCTCGATGCGGATGACGACGACGGTGTCGTCAAGCCCCTGTTGCCAACGATCTCCAAACCGCTCGAGCATTGCGGCCTCGTCAGGATCTGAACCACGATCACGTTCGCTGTACAGCCACTCGAGAACGTCGTGAACCGCGTTGCCGAGATAGGACTCGATGGATCTGAAACTCTCCTTGAGCCCCTCCAGGTAGCGGAACCTGTATTGCATTGGGCACTGGTTGAAGGACTTCAGCCGGGAGAAGGAGTAGGCGTTCGAGGGAGTCGGAGTGAGCGAAGAGTCAGTCATGGGCTGGAGTGTAACTCAACGGCAAATTAGGAATTAGGAATGTCGGAACAGGGTACAGGGTACAGGATTCACCCGAACCCTTTCCCCTGCACCCCTTCGCCCCCCTGAACCCTGCACCCTGTGCCCTGAACCCATGTGGGCGCGCGAAAAATCCGAAATCCGAAATCCGAAATCAAACGGGGTTTGGCAGATCGATGAACTCCACCTCGAGGCCGTGGCGGTCCGCGATCCAGCGTCCGAGGGCGCGAATGCCAAAGCGCTCGGTGGCATAGTGGCCCGCAGCTACGAAGTGAACCCGGTCCTCGGCCGCCTGATGCATCACCCACTCCGAGGCCTCGCCGGTGACGTAGGCATCGAGACCAGCAGCCACGGCCTGGTGAAACTCTTTTTGGGCGCCGCCGGTGACGATGCCGACCGACGACACGAGAGGCTCGCCGCCGGAGAACACCTGCGGTTCGCGCTCGCAGGCCTCGGCGACGGCGGCGATGAACTCTTCCACCTCGACCGGGTGGGGAAACACCCCGCAGACTCCGGTGGGTGCGCCGCAGTGAACGCCGAAGGGCTCGAGCTCCTCGAGACCGATCCTCCGGGCGAGCTGGGCCGCGTTACCGAGCTCCAGGTGCCGGTCGAGCGGCAGGTGGTAGGCGATGAGGGACATCCGGTTTTCGATCAGCACCCCGAGGCGGTCGCGAAACGATCCCCACTATCCTGGGTCGATTCGGACCCGTTCCAGAGAATGCCGTGGTGGACGATCACGGCGTCGGCTTCTTGCTCGGCGGCTGCGGCGAAGAGCTCGAGTGAGGCGGAAACTGCGGTCACGATCCTGCGGACGTCGGGAGTTCCTTCAACCTGGAGACCGTTGGGGCAGTAGTCGGCCGTGGCGTCGGCATCAAGCACCTCGTCGAGCTCGGCCACCAGTTGCAGAAGATCCACGCGCCGATTGTATCCCAGTTATGATAGTGGACGCGATGCGCAAAACCGGATACGTCGTCGTTGCACTCTTCCTTCTGATGACGGTGCTCATGACAACCTGCGGTCGGGGAAGAACCGGAGCCGGCGAAGGCGTTCACCGTACGAATGCTCTCGTCTCGCACTCTCTCGGGTCGATGGGAGCGCGCGGCGGAGCGGGGTCTCGGGTTTGATTGCCTCCGAGCTCGACGCCGACGTGGCGCGGCTCCGTATAGATGATCAGGGCGACGCGCGGGTCCGGCTTGCCGAGCAGGGGCATGCGGGCGTCCAGCTCGTGTATTACGTCGGCGCGGGTGTTGAAAAGATGCTGTTCTCCGAAGCCTCGGCCTTCCCGGCCACGGCCTTCGTACTCCTCCCCGGGTCGTGTCCACGGTCCCAACCTGGGCTCGATTCGGTTCATGCCCGAGGAGGCAGGGTACTTGGCGGGAGCGGTCGCCGGCGAGATCGTTCCGGATCGCAAGGTCGGACTTTTGCGCGGGGTGGGCGGGATCATGGCTCGAGGCCCTCGAGGACGGTTTTGTCGCAGGCTATCGTGCGCGGCAGGGGCGTCGGAAGGTCACGGTGGAGGCAGCGGAGGGTCGCGAGGGAGTGTGGGAAGTTGAAGTCTGCGGGAATCGGCGTTGCGCTGTATGCCAGCGACCGTTCCGATCCCGCCGTGCTCTCCGCCGCTCACAATGCCGGCATGCTGCTGGTGGCCTCGGATCCCGATTTCATGAACCTCGAGCCGGAGGTCGTGATTGCGGCGATCGAAGTGGACGTTCCCGGAGGCCATGTTGAGGGTAGCTCGCGAGGTCCGGGATGGGACGTTTTCGGGCAAGGTGTTCTCCTTTGACCTCGGGTCCGGGGTCCTCGATGTCAAGCTCAACCCGAATCTCGGAGGGGATCGGGGGGCGGCTGCGGCCGCCGCACTCGAGGACGCCCGGTCGGAAGTCACGGCCGGGACTCGTTGAGTTCGACGGCCTCGGACTCTAGCGGGAATTTCGGATTCTCGCCCACCCAGGCACAGGGTGCAGGGAACAGGGTGCAGGGCCGGCCTGCACCCTGAACCCTGCACCCTGAACCAAATTCCCAACTCTTGTTTGGGTTCTGACGGACCACGTCTATTATTGCCGGTGAGGAGGAACGTCCCTGTGGGCATCACCGTCTGGTACAACCCCCGTTGAAGCAAGTCGAGGCAGGCGGTCAGCCTGCTCCGGGAGCACGGCGTCGAACCCGAGATCTTCGAGTACCTGAAGACTCCACCCTCAGCGGAGGAGCTCGATACGATTCTCGGCCAATTGGATATGGCGCCGCGCGATCTCATGCGGCATCGCGAAAAAATATTCAAGGAACTCAAACTCGACGATGAGTCGCTGACCCGCGATGAACTGATCGCGGCGATGGTCGAGCATCCGAAGCTGATCGAGCGACCGATCGCCGTGTCCGGCAATCGCGCCGTCATGGGCCGGCCGACCGAGAGGGTGTTAGAACTTCTTTAAACGAGCGATCTCCAGACGGTTTCGACGCGACCGAAGACCGCTTTCCAGCTGAAGTGCGCCAGGGCCTCGGGCATCGTCCGAGCGGGGTCGCCGGGCGGTGGCGCATCGAGGGCCGCCTCGAGAGCTGCCTCGAGATCATCGACAAATGCCGGCAGGTCGTCCGGGACCGCCCGATCCACCGATTCGAGACGCGGAGGCTCGATGGTTGTCATCGAGGTCCCAAGCCATGGAACGAGCTCCGCCGTGACCCCCGGCAAGGCGGTCGCCACCAGCCGGCAGCCGCTGGCCAACGCCTCCACCAGCACCAGCGGCAGACCTTCGTACATCGAGGGCAGGACACACACGGTGCATTGCCGGGCGAGTTCGGCGAGCTCCGGTTGGGCGAGCTGACCGTGTTGGACCACTGCGGGCGCCAACCGGTCCATCCGTGAGCGCAATCGGTCCGCCTCCTCCCCAGTACCGCTTCCCGCAACGTGGAACCGGATAGCGGGCCGGCGAGCCAGGACTCTCTCGAAGGCGTCGAGCAGCCAAGGCAGTCCCTTGGCGGCACTGAGTTTGCCGACGTAGAGCAGAGTCGCTTTGGGTTTGGGGTCACGGTCCCGGCAGTGAAAGAGATCCTCGCGATAGCCGGCGCCAACCACATGGATGCGGGCGGGATCCAGATCCAGATCGTGGCGAAGCCGCTCCGCATCACCGGTGTGAAGGACGATGAAGGCATCGTTGCGGGAGCAACCAGCGCGGACGTCGTCGGCTAGGTGCGGACAAAGCTCCATCTGCCGCAAACCCGTTGCATGACAGTGGGTGACGACGGGGGTACGGGGCGCGAGGTCCTTGAGCATGGCCGACATCAGCCATACGTGGTGGGAGTGGATGACGTCGGGCTGGAAGTCGTTGAGAATCGGCTCCAGGTGTTCGGCCCAGGCTCGGCGGTAGGCGTCGATCTGTGCGTGGTTGAGCTGGGAGAACCGGGTGCTCGCATACGGCATGACGTCGCTCATCCCGGGAACCGGAAAGTCGAGCGGTGGCGAACCGAAGGGCAGCCGGTGAATCTGCTCGGACGCGAGCCCCCCGACCGGCGGTGCGGGATCGTCAGCGGGCACGCCGACCACCACGCGCTGATCGTGGCCGGCAGCGGCACCGTACCGGACAAAAGCATCGAGAGTGATACCGCTGCCGGTCAATGAGGGCCGCTGGGAGAGAAGGTGGAGGATGCGCACGGGAGGATTATGAACGAGGAATGAGAAATGAGGTACAGGGTTCAGGGTACAGGGCGCAGGACGAATCGCTATCGCTATCGGGATCGCTATCGCTATCGAAGTGGACGCCACAGATCTGAAGTTTCGATACCGATACCGATAGCGATTGCGATAGCGACGGACACATCGGATGCGAAGTCAGGACCTCCACGACTCCCTTCAACCCAGGATGACAAACTTTCGTCAGGACTTGAAACTGCAGCCTGCGCCCTGCACCCTGCGCCCGGGTGGTGTGGGTGGCAGATCCGATGTGTCCGTCGCTATCGCAATCG
>PVMK01188397.1_pt1 | contig 28782 bp, 29 predicted proteins | sample 1853481 | NCBI WGS metagenome assembly PVMK01 (sample SAMN08533507, study PRJNA380276) | Marine sediment metagenome, whole genome shotgun sequencing project.
CTCCAAAGAGAAAAGCAGCTCCAAAGAGAAAAGCAGCAAAAAGACGACGATAATACGTCAAAAATAACAACGATCGTCAATTAGAGGCGATTTGTTTTCCTTTTTCTAATTTTAAATTGAAAAATCATATGACTTTTGTAAAGTTATAATTTGTTTAATTTTAATAAACGTGAAAAAATATTTTAAATAATTTTCAAAAAATAATTACAATAATAATTCTTTTAATTAAAAATAAAATTTGCAAATAATAAATAATTTTAAATTATTTTCATTACAATAATTAATTTTGTAGGTATCAATAAAGATAACTCATTAGTTTGATTTGTTCTTCAGTTGAAATGATATCTTTTGCTGTTAAAAGTTCTAAAAGATCTTTAAACAAAGCTTTTTGTTCTGCAGACATTCCACCCGCTGTACCTTTTTCTCCTGGTGGACCAGGTGGACCTCGTGGACCTAGTGGACCAACTGGGCCTTGTTCTCCAATAGGACCCTGTTCCCCTAAAGGACCTAATGGGCCTGTAGGTCCTCTTGCACCTTGTGGACCTTGAATTCCTTGTGGACCTTGTGAACCTTTTTCTCCTGGAGGACCAGAGGGGCCTCGTTCACCTTGTGGACCTTGTGGACCTTGTGGACCTTTTTCTCCTGTTAGTCCAGGTAGACCATTAGGACCTTTTTCTCCAATTGTTCCAGTAGGACCTTTTTCTCCTTTTTCTCCTTGAGGACCAGGAACTCCTGTTAATCCTTTTTCTCCAGCTGGACCTTGTGGACCTTGTGGACCTTTTTCTCCAATGGAGCCCTCCAGACCTTTAGATCCTTTATCGCCAATTGAGCCAGGTATTCCTTTAAGACCTTTTTCCCCTTGTGAACCTAGAGGTCCTGTAATTCCTTTTTCTCCTTGTGAACCTTGATGCCCTTTGTCACCTTGTTGTCCTATTGGTCCGGTTAATCCCTTTGAGCCAACCGTACCTTGAGGTCCTTGTGGACCTTTTTCTCCCAGCGCACCTAGGGATCCTTTGCCACCTTTTTCTCCTGTAGGACCAATAGTACCTTTATCACCAAGTGGACCAGTTAGCCCCGTTTGTCCTTTTTCGCCTACATGACCAGGTTGTCCTTGAAGTCCTTTTTCTCCTTGAACACCTGGCGGACCAGTTGAGCCTTTTTCTCCAATTTGACCAGTAGAACCTGTTAAACCTTTATCGCCAGAAACTCCATCTGGACCCTTGTCTCCTTTTTCTCCAGGAGGTCCTCTAGGTCCAATGGGGCCTTTATCGCCAGATGATCCTGTTAATCCTTTATCTCCTTTATCGCCCATTGGTCCTCGTAAACCGAGTTGTCCTTTGTCACCAACAGTACCGGTAGAACCTTTTTCTCCTGTTAATCCAGAAGGACCAAAAATTCCTTTATCTCCTTTATCTCCTTTATCGCCAGTGAGTCCTCTGTCTCCTTTTTCTCCTTTGTCACCAGTTGAGCCTTTGGAACCAGAGGAGCCTTTGTCACCAGAGGAGCCTTTGTCACCTGGTGTACCTTTTGCACCAGATAATCCCTTTTCTCCTGTTGGACCTTTATCTCCAGAAGATCCACGAGAACCTTTTTCTTTTTGTAATCTAGGCTGACTTTGTTTCCCCGTGGATCTTGGTGGATCTATTTTAGATGTTTGGGGAGTTTGAGTTTCAGAAATTATTGTAGGGGCGTCTTCTGGAGTAAACGATTTAGTTTGTTTTAAGGGAGCTTCAATTGATACATCAAAAATAGAATGCAAAGAGGAAAGTAAGTCAGTTACAATAACCCAAATTTTTTCACATGAATAAACAGATTCAGTAATTGGATTATCTGCAGAACCTAAAGTTTCAGAAAAAGATCCATTTTTTACTCTAAGATGAAAGTTACCGCTCCACAATGAAGGGAAGGTTTTGTTTTTGATTTCTTCTTCTGAAGGTTTATCACCAACAATTGATATTTGAACCTCATATATGCCCGATTCCTTAAAAGGTGCAGGTCCCTCTACATCTAATTTAGAAAAAGACACAATCGTCTTTGTGAATTCCGGGTATTTCTATATTTTCTAGAATTTCTACGCTAGAACATTAGGCTCATTTGAGGATAGTATTTATCTAGACTAAATGTCCATTATCAAATAGTGAAAAAGCCATTTCAGAGAAAATCAAAGGTAAAAAATTCTGAAAATACAGAGAAAAAAGAAATTACAAGCCTAGTTGATGCTGACTATAATCGTAAAAAATTATTCAGAAAGGGAATTAATTTAATGGCAGATGAAAAGCTCGAAGATGCAGTAGAGGTATTTGAGCAAGCCCTAAGAATCGATCCTGGAAATATTGAGACCTTAATGAAATTAGGATATGCGAGATTTCATTTAGATGATCATTCCGAATCGCTCAGAGTCTATGATAAAATTTTGGACATTGATGTAACAAATCCTGAAGCCTGGAATTTGAAAGGGTTAGTACATTATGAGCAAAAAAAATATGCCAAAGCCCTTGATTCCGTAGAAAAAGCAGTAGAATCAGATCCAACATATGGAATGGCGTGGTACAATAAAGCATGTTTTCAATCATTGTTAAATCAAGTTCCAGAGTCCTTAGATTCTTTGAAGCGTTCAGTCGAAATTGATGTTAAAAATGCAAGAAAATCAATGAGGGATAGAGACTTTCTAAATGTTAGAACAGAGGAGGGTTTTAAGAGAATTGAAGAAGTTGTAGTTTTAGAATCAATCAGACAAGGTTATCACACTATTGGAGCTATTGTATGGACCACATACATTGACGTGATAGATCTAGAAAAAGCTCTGAAGAAACTAATGGATAAAGGATTGATTGTTCAAAATGAGGCAAGGAGAGATTTTCATAGAATTCCTGTTTGGGACCTTGCGCCAGATGTAGCAAAACGAATGGGAGAGGCGAAAAAAGGATTATTTGGAATTACCACAAAGAAATTACCCACTCCAGTTAAAAATCTAAAGAGCCTAAGTGAAGCAATTCAGATTGCAAGAGAAGCAATCGAAGAGGAAGATATTGAGAAGGCTATAGATATTTTTGATGAGTTTATTGAAACATCAAGATCAGGTGGACAGATGATTGATTATTTCTTTGAGGAACACAGAGAAATTAGATTATGGAAGATTAGACTAAAGGATAGAGGTGTTGATTACATTATTGACAATAAAGAAAAAATGTTGGACCTATTTGACAATATAGAAAGTACCGTCACAAAAAGACTTAGAGAAGAAGTAGTATAGTTACTCTGCAGATAAATCCCAATAATTTGCATCTTCTTGTTTTTCAGTAGGTTTGGATAAGCTCTTCCATTCTTTGAAGGAACGAACGTAAAGTTTTGTGTTTGGAAGACCCACTGATTTTAATGCATAATATGCCAAACCAGAAAGAGTTCCAACGCTTCCACAATACGTAATAATTTCTGAATCCCCAGAAATCCCTCTATTATCTAAGAGCCTCTTCATATCTTCTTTTGGACGTAGGATTTTGTCTTGAGTCGACAATGTTCTATATGGCAGGCTGAGTGCTCCGGGAATATGTTGTTCAAGAAAGTTTAATCGCTCTCTATTATCTACCAAAATTACTCCTTCTTTGTCTTTTGCAGATTCCAAGTAATCGGATGTTGCAAGAATTTCTGGTCTCAATTTAAGAGAGTGTTCTTTACTTTGAATCTCCGGAACTAAATCATCATTTTCTAACCCTATGGATTTCCATTTGCTATAAGTGGTTTCCAATAAAGAAACATCCGAATGGCCAAGATACTCCAATGTCCATGCAACTCTTGAGGCAAGAGCTCCAAAAGTATCATCATAGATGACTACGGAGGTTTCATCATCAATACCCATAGAATTTATCAGTTTTAAAACGCGTTCAGGACTATCATCAGAAAGAAGTTTTGCTAATGGTAAATTTACAGCATTAGGTATATGATTTTGTTTGTAATCTTCTTCGCGTCTAACATCAATTACCCTCACACTGTTATCTCTGATTTCAGATCTCAGTGATTCAATGTCTGTGGTTATTTTTACTACCTTTTCTTGGCTCAAGCTGCACATTCACCTTTGCCGGTTTTTGTGTGGTAGCTAGTATCGCTTCCATAATCCGCGTAAAAATCAGCATCGTCGGCTTTTGATGGTGGAACAGTAAGCGGCGTCAGAGCTTTTTTGATGTCGTCCATCGATTTTATTTCTGAATCGTCTATACCACCTACAACTCTATGAATCCAAGATTTAAGATCATCCTCTGGTTTTTTGTTTTGTTTAAATAATTCAATTATCTTCAAGATGACTGGAATTACTCTTTTTGCAGGAACCCTAATGGAGCTAACACCAAGCATTGTTTCACCGTCAGATCTTCCCCCTAACTGCATCATGTAGTTTGGATACATGTCTTTGTCCACTCTAGCCCCACCTCCAAAGAATCCTATTGTGGCAATTCCATGTTGGCCACAAGAATTTGGACATCCACTGATCTTAATTGAAGAGTCGCGTAAATCATCATCCTCATCAAATTTCAACTCTAGGAATTTTCTTTGAATTTCTTTTGCAAGTCTATGCGAATTGGTTAAGGCCAAATTACAAGAAGTAGTTCCTGAACATCCAATAGGGGCAGTCATTGTTAAGGGACCCTGATTTTGCAAGCCCAGATTTCAATAATTTAGAGTAAAGACCAGGTAAATCATCTTCATGAACAAATCTTAGGGCAACATTTTGAGTAAATCCGCATCGTGCAAGGCCTTCAGATGAAAAGTCTTGAATTATTTCAGATAGTACATGTAATTGGTTAGAAGTAATGTCTCCCGCTTCCAAAGTGATGAAGGTTGAATAGTATCCTGTTTGTTTTTGTTTGAAAGTATTTCCCTTTAGCCATCTTGCATATCCATCCAGAACAGATGCGCCACTTTCATCAGAAATTCTGATAGGTCTTTTAATTTCATTTGGAGAATCATCAACATTTAGTTTTGTGACTACTGATTGTGTGGCTCTTACAATCGCTCTTTCTTTTAGTACAAGATTTTGGAATTTTTCCCATCCCATATCATTCACTAGATAGCGCATTCTGTTTCTGGCCATATTTTTCCTATCTCCCAATCTATCAAAAATTCTCATTACAGCAATCGAAGTATACAAAAGATCCTCTTCGGGGGTAAATTCTTCTAATTGATAACCTACAAAGGATCTATTTCCCAATCCTCCGCCAAGAAATATCTTGAATCCTTTCTGAGTTGTATTGTCTTGTTGTCTAGTTTGAGGAATTAATCCTACATCAACCATTCTTACCATTCCATGTTTTTCACAGCATGTAAAATTAAATTTGAATTTTCTTGGCAAGTTTTGAGCCATTGGATTTCTCAAAAAGAATCTCGCTGTTGCAAGGGCATATGGTGTTGAATCGAATTTTTCATCAGGGCAGACTCCAGAAAGTGGACTACACATAACATTCCTTACACTGTTTCCACAAGCTTCTCTTGATGTGAGTCCTACTTCTGCTAAACCCCTAAAAATTTCTGAAACATCTTCAAGAACTACCCAATGTAGTTGAATATTCTCTCTTGTAGAAAAATGAGCACTACCAATAGAGAATTGTTCACTTAATTGAGATAATTTTTCAAATTGATTAGGATAAATTTCTCCTGCTGGCAATTTTACACGAACCATTGCATAGTCACTAGTCAATCTTGTACCATAGGCACCATGTTGCAATCTAAATCGCCTAAAACTATCAGCATCGTATTTTCCTTGACGATAAAGTTTCACAGTATTTGCAAAATTATCAGCCTCTTGGGATCTTGCCCAATTTATTTTTCCCTTCCTAGATTTAGGTTTAGAGTGTTTAAGGTTAGAAACTGTCAATACAAATCAGTGTCGTTGATTTGGGTTATAAATTTTTGATATAGGAAATTTTTGTATGGATAATTACAAAGTCATACGCATTCTTTCATGCTTATAAAAATAATCTATAGTTATAGTTAGGACATACTAACTGGCAAAATTTGTGCGAAAGTATTAATGTCAATTAACAAAACAGGTTTATCATGCAAGAGGCTACAGTTGCACAAAAATCAGAAAAAATATTCACGGATGTTAGGGAAGTGGACATTACTCGTGCAATTGCCAATGAATTTCATGAAGTTTTAATTGATAGAGCAGAATCAGATGTAATTATTATTGGAGCAGGGCCAGCTGGACTTACTGCTAGCAGGGATCTTTCTAACATGGGCTTCAAAGTTTTGGTAATTGAGCAGAATAATTACCTAGGTGGAGGTTATTGGTTAGGAGGGTACATGATGAACCCAGTTACAGTTAGAGAACCTGCTCAAAAAATTTGGGATGAGCTAGGTGTTCCATACAAAAAAGTTATGGAAGGATTATACCTAACAGCAGGACCTCATGCAGTTTCAAAATTAATTGCAGGTGCCTGTGATGCAGGTGTAAAATTTCTAAATCTAACAAAATTCGATGACCTTGTTTTGAAAAATGGAAGAGTTGAAGGGATTGTTGTGAACTGGATGCCAGTATCTGCCTTACCCCGTAACATCACATGTGTTGATCCTATTGCACTTGAAGCAAAAATAATAATTGATTCGTCTGGACATGATTCCGTTGCAGTGAAACGACTAGTAGATAGAGGATTAGTTGATTGGAAGGGAATGAATCCAATGTATGTAAATGAAGGTGAAGAACATGTAGTTGAAAAAACAGGTGAGATTTATCCTGGATTAATTGCAGCAGGAATGTCAGTTACTGAAACGCATGGTTTAGCAAGAATGGGACCAACTTTTGGATCTATGTTGTTTTCAGGTAAAAAAGCTGCAGAAATTGCAGCAGAGAAGATCAAAGAGTTAGAAAGATAACCAATAACTAAAGAGATATTTTATTGAAAATTTCAAAAATCATTTTATATGATGAACCTTCGGTTCCAGAAATTCAATTAAATGATCTAGTAAATTTTTTACAAGAAACATTCTCAGTAAAAGTAGAAACAAGGAAAAATATTTTAAAATTTTCTTCAAAAGATACTGCATTTAAGATTGCTGAATGTAAGATTTTCAATCTAAGAAAAGATTTTGAAAAACATGCTCCCACACAAGAAGAAATTTCATTTGAGGAATCAAATGTCAATGATACTACAAAGACCGAAAATATTATCATGTATGATGGTTTTAGACTTCAAAAAGTATTATCAGATCTAATTTCTGAAACAGAGAATACTGAGAATATTTTTCATGTGTTTTTTACCAACAAGTTAACCTGTACTTATGACTATAATGACTATAGATATCATGGAAGAACTTTGATAGGCGCAAATCCATCAATAATTTCAACTACAGGAATTATAGAAGCGCCTGCAAAACCAAGAGAGTATTATCATGATTTAATGATTAATTTTACCCAAGGAGTAAATGTTGAAACTATTAAACAAAAATACAAAGGGATGTATTTGGAATACAATGATTCAAGATTATCAAAAATTGTTGAAGGTTATCTATTACAAATAATTTTTTATTATGAAACGGGGGAACCATTTTGTGATAATTCAGAATGCAGATTATTTAATGCACATTGGCAAAAAGATCTTTTGCATTCGCAATTAGAAGTGAGAAAATTATGCAAAAACCATCAAAAGATTTTAAAAAAAATAACTTGATAATGAATTAAAGCTTCAAAGTATTTTAATTAAAAATTAAAATTTTATTTCGTCAGTAAAGTTATTGGCATCCAAATGGGGACTGGTTCTTTATCTTGCTGGAAATCTTCAATGTTAATTTCTTCATTACATTTTTTCATATTTTTGGTCGTTAAACATTCTGCCAAGGCTTCAGTATACAATGTTTTTTGTTCCAACTTAAAGGCCGATGTTCTTTCTAAATCACGATTTGGATTTATGCTCATTAATTGATAGGTGTACTCTGTTGTTTCAAGGTCTAATAACAGGTTTGAAAATAAAGCTTTATCAACTGTTAACACATCATTCAAAAACCATTGTTTCTCAAAACCACCAAGGTCATGTGCTACCACAATTATATCTGCATTCTCAAATTCCTTTACAACTTTAAATTGGATAGACAATACTTTGGTTAAAGTATCCCAATGAGTCATAGACACATGAATATCATCCAAATACTCTTCATCATTTACTAAATGATTCATTCCATCTGTTTTTAGAATTTTAATTGGGGCAAATTCTGTTTTTTGTGAAGTTGTGCCTTCTGGAAATATGTACACCTCCAAACCAACTGGGAGTAATTCTCCTTCTTGATGAGGTAATTCTATGGTAAGATTTGTAACCTCGCCTAAGTGTACAGTCTTTTTGCTCGTAGGATCATTTAATTTAATTGAATTTTGTAAAGAGATCTTAGAGAACCCATTAGGATATGCCTTTACAATTTGGATTACCTCATCATCATCTATTTGATCCAGTGACATGTCATAGCCCATTATGCCAGGAGCATCATACAAGTTTCCATCAGATGTTACTGGATGGTTTAAGCTGAGCGAATGACCTATTTCATGTAAGGTAATTCTGTTAATTGTTTCATAATCAAATTGATTATGATTCACATTTTTTACAATATCTTCAAATTTTTCAAGGGTCATTGTGTTCCAAAAATTGTTATCCTTTTTGGCCATGTTAATTAACGTGCTCTGATAATCGTCAGTGTAAATAGTGACATTGGCAACTGGTGTTAAAGGATGACTATATCCTGCAACTCCAGAAAGTTGAAATGCCGTAGGGGAAGGAGTATTAACATAATTTATGTATCCGTCACAAATTGAAACATCTTTTGGTTGAATATGCATTGTCATATCCCAAACAAGTGAATTATTTGTTACATCAACTATTCGTTCATGCCAGATCTTTATTGCGTTAGCTGCAACGTGATTAAATGCTGGATTTACGTCATTATTGGTAACACAATAATCGATCCTTGTATCATTAAAAACGATTAATCGATTACCGGTATAAGTTTGAAAATCCAAATATTCTTCCTGTTGAGACACATCTGAATATGCTAAAACATTTTGATCGGCTAAAAACCCAATTAAAATTAATGAAAATACAATAACTGATGGTTTTAACATTTTTCTAAAGGATGAATCGGATCTTTTCATAAAAGACTTACTACTTTTCAATTAGAATCAAACTCCTTAACAGTGGAATGTTGAAATTTAGATTGCATAATCGATATTTCAAATTTTGACTAAAAGATCTAAGGTCAAACCATGATGAGCTAGAAATATGAAATTTCTTACAAGATGAAAAATTAGCCATAATTATTAGGAAATCAAGCCTAATCAGTATCGGGCGATAGTGAGCAGGACTTGATTCCTACTTAATCGACTATTTTTGAGAAAAAAGATAACAGGTGAATTATTATTAATTGATCGATCAGAATTTCCAGTAAAATACAAAGTCGATAACTTAGCTTATGACTTAAATTAATGAAATTTACAAAGGATTTTCATGATGTCAGGGGATTCAGGGGCAACCGTTCTTGAGAAAAAAGAAGATTCACCAAAAATACCAGAAAGAAAGGAGACTAAATTCGATGTAGTAATAATTGGTGCTGGGCCCTCAGGATATACTGCTGGAATATATTGTTCTAGAGCAGGGTATAACACTTTGATTTTATCTGGAATTTTGCCAGGAGGACAACTAGTGAACACTACTGAAGTGGAAAATTATCCTGGTTTTGATAAAGGAATAATGGGACCTGATTTAATGATAGAAATGCGAAAGCAGACTCAACGTATGGGTACAACAATAGTAGATGATGAAGTTGTAGATGTTGATTTTAGAAATAGTCCCTTTAAGATTCTTACAGGCTCTGAAGAGTATGAAGGTAGAGCAGTGATCATCGCCACTGGAGCTAATCCAAGAAAATTAGGGTTGGAAGGAGAACAAACTTTTGCTGGAAAAGGAGTTTCTTATTGTGCAACTTGTGATGGTCCATTTTTTAGAAATCAAGAATTGATAGTTGCCGGAGGTGGAGATTCGGCAATTGAAGAAGCAACATTCCTCACAAAATTTGCAACTAAAATACATTTAGTTCATAGACGTAGTGAATTACGTGCAAGTAAAGTTATGCAAGAAAGAGCTTTTAATAATGAAAAAATAAAATTCCATTGGGATTCAGAAGTAGTAGACATTAAGGGAGACCAAAAAGTTCAACAAGCAATTATCAAAAATGTCAAAACAAATGAGGAAACAAACCTTGATGTTGGTGGTCTTTTTGTTGCAATTGGGCACACACCAAATACAAAAATTTTCAAAAATCAAATTGATTTAGATGATGAGGGATACATTATTTTAAAAAATAAAACCCATACAAACATTGATGGGGTTTTTGCTGCAGGAGATGTTCATGATAGAAGTTATAGGCAAGCTGTAACAGCTGCAGGTTTTGGGTGTATGGCAGCGATTGATGTTGACAAATACCTCACAGAAAAATCTTAGGTTTATGAAAAAATTCCAAAAATATTTTCAATGTAAACGATGGATATATTGTAAATAATGGTACAAAGTATTTTTTTGGTAACAGATAACAAAAATTATGGATTCTGATAAAACTATAAAGGAATATAGCCAAAAACTTGAAAAATTAGGAGCGGAATTATCAAAAACCCAATATGATTTTAAAATTAAAGATAAATCTTCAGAAAAATATTGGGCTAAACGAATCCAAAATTTTGATAATTATCACAAAAAGACAATAGAATATTTTACTCAATCTTATGCCTTGATGAGTTTGGCTAATGAAGAGCAATCAAACTTATTTCTTTTGAGAATAAGTAAACTCAAACAATTAGGAGGTAAATTATTGGAAGACATGGAAACATAAAACAAAAACCCTCCATTATGAACTCGAAGGATAAACAACAAAGTAAATGGAGTATTGAACAGAGAGAACAGTTGATCAAATCAAATAATGATTGTTTGATTTATGAAAAACATATGAATATTTTTTTCAAAGAATTTTATGAAAAATATTTAATGAAAAAAATAAAATAAACTCAAAAAAAATATTTTAAATTAATAAGCTAATTCAGACATGTGCTTTGCTTCTTTTAAGCATGCATCAAATTCTTCAGCAGACATTATTTTTTGTTCGACAAAAACACTTTTGAATTTTCGGCCATCATCAGCAAATATTCCGACTACACAGCCGTTACCTTCAATAGGATATTTTTTCATGCATGCGTATACTGCAGCAGAAGATGGGCTGATTAATAATTTTTCTTTCTCAAACACTTCTTTTACAACAGAAAATGCTTCTTTGTTATCAACAGATATCCAATCATCTACCACACTTTCTCTTTTCAAAAACAAATCAGGTTTTGCAGATTCCTCAAAGTTTCTCCAACCCTGAATCAAATGGTTTTGCTGGGGTTGGCATCCAATGATCTTTATTTCAGGATTTTTTTCTTTAAGGTAAGCACCGATTCCTGTAATAGTACCCCCAGTTCCCACTCCAGTAAAAAAATGAGTTACTAGGCCTTCAGTTTGTTTCCAAATTTCAGGTCCAGTTCCAACATAATGTCCTTTAAAATTAGCTTCGTTGGCATATTGGTTTGGGGAGTAATATGTGTCAGGTCTTGATGATGCAATGGATGTTGCAAGGGCAATACTTTGATCAGTGCCGGCACCAACCTTTGGACATAAATCGTCACTGGTTTCAAAAACTTTGGCCCCTAGATTTCGAATAATATCTTTGGTTTCGTTGCTAACTTTTTCCGGAATTACGATTTCCACTTTATACCCTAACAAATTAGCAATTCCTGTTAATGCAATTCCTGTATTACCAGATGTTGGTTCTATTATGATGCTTTTCCCCTTTTTTAGAATACCTCTTTCTTCACCGTCTTTTATCATCCAATAAGCAGCTCTATCTTTTACAGAACCAAAAGGATTGTTACCTTCAAGTTTTGCAAAATATGAAACTCTCTCATTTGTAAGAGAATCCAATTTTACAATAGGCGTGTTCCCGACTCGGTTTAAAGTATCAGCAGCAGTTACGGCTTTAGTGGCCATAATTATTTCACCTTTTTAATTTGAAACGTAATTGTATTACCATCTTTTTTCATGGATAAAAGTTCATGCCCATTTCTTGTAACCCATCTTGAAACATCTTCTTCTGCTGCTGGATCATCTGCAGAAACGGTTAATTCTTGTCCAACTTGCATTTTTTCAATTTCAATTTTAGTTCTAAAAACAGGTTCGGGGCAGAATAAGCCAGTACAATCTAGTTTTCTCTCATTGGGTTCAGACATGAATATCTCTAATTCATAATGCGCGTTTTGTCATATTAAAATCTACTTCAGATTAGCTTATCCTATTTTTAAAAAATTGTGTCATTATCTAAAAAGATCCTCATTTTCTGAACGAATTAATTGATTTATTGAGGAAGTATCTTTTTTGAATTCATAATCACGGACTATCACCACAGGACATTTTGCAGTTTTTTTCATTACTAATTCAGATGCACTACAAATTTCATCGACTATGGCAATGGCCGTAACTTGTAAAACATTTCCAAAATTATCAAGAGTTCCCGCATAGTCCAGAATAGGATTAATACCAGAAACTCCAATGGCACAATTAGTTTGTCCCAATCTAAATGGCCGTCCAAACGTATCAGAAATTATTACAGCAATCTCTTTTCCACAAGTTTTCTTAATTTGTTTGCGGATCATTTCTGCGGAATGATCAGAGTTTATCGGAAGTAAAGTTGCAAAGCCATTTTTAACATTACTTTCATCAATTCCTGCATTTGCACAGATAAATCCATTTTTTGTTTCAACTATAATTATTCCTTTTTCCATTCTTACAATTTTTTTAGATTCTGAAAGAATCAATTCCACAATACAAGGATTTTTCTTATATTCCGAACTAATTCCCTGAGCAAGTAAAGAAGGGATCACGGTAGATAGATTAACAATTCTGCCTTCTTGTTTAGAGATTATTTTTTGGGCAATTACTAGAATATCGCCATCGTGAAGTTCCACAGAATTAGAGATTAATTCTGAGAGATTATCATTATATTCAACTTCTTGATTTATTTTAACTGGAATGATTTGCAAGTATTATTATTAAAAAATAAGCAGTAAAATATTGTTTATGCTGGAGTGGGTGTTTCTAATTCCATTTTGTAGTGTTTGTTTATTATATCTAAGATTTTAGATAGATCTTTTTCTTCTAGGGTGGTGGTTGCTAAATCTTTGACTATATCTTGGGCTCTAAAGGCAATGCCTAATCCACATACGTCGAACAGTTTGACGTCATTTGCTCCATCTACCACACATGCTATGTTTTCTTTATCTTCATTCCATTCTTCAATTTTTATTTTAGCTGATTTTGCCTTGTCTGAATCAACATTAATTTTAACTCCATCTAATTTTCCATCTTTGAAGATTAGTTCGTTGGAAAAAATATAATCCAAGTCTAGTTCCTTTTTCAATCTATCAGTCATTATCGTAAAACCGCCAGAGACTGCCATTAGTTTCCATCCTGCTGCTTTGAGAACTTTGCATGCCTCTTTAGCTCCCGTCATAATAGGTAATTCAGATGCTATCTGTTGACATGTTTCATAGTCTATTCCCTTCAGTGCATCAATCCTTGTACGCAATCCTTCTTCCCAATTTATTACACCTTGAATCCCTTTTTTGGTAATCTCCCAAATTTCATTTTCTTTTCCTATTTTTTCTGCAAGAATTGGTAAGTATTCTGCATCATAAAGAACTCCTTCAACGTCAAAAATTACGAGCAACTGATTTCTAATCTCCAAACAAAAATCTAATTATATAAAAGTAAAGAATGGTCTTTTCATGATTTCATTCATTTCAATTAATTGATCGTAGACCTTTGGTTTTTCTCAGTTAGTATAAAGTCAACTTATCTAATCGATGATTACAGGAGTAACCTTGGGTTTGGGTTGAGGCGAATTACAGATAGTAGTAACAAAAGTTACAAAATCTTTCAGATTGTATGGAATTGTAATACATGCATTGGCCCCAGATTTATTACATTCATCAAGAAGTTTTGTATTAGAATTTAAGGTAAGGATAATGATTTTAGATTCTGGATGATTTTTTTTAATTTCTTTAAGTACACTTAATCCATCAGACTTAGAAAGCACCAAATCTAAGAGTAAAAGATCGGGTTTAACTAAACCGTATTTTTCAATGGCCTCAAATCCATTACTGGTTTCATATACAATTTCATAGTTAATTGAGGATAGAAGCTGTTTGGCAGACAAACAAGGTTTCTCCGAGTTTTCAACAATCATTACTCTTGCCATAAAAAAATAAGTAGTTCAAAGGATATAGCGCTTGCTACTCTTTAGCTGTTTTTAAAGTATAAATCGTTTTTAAATAAAAAACGCTAGTAATAAATCGAGGATTGAATTGGGTAATGTATGAGCAACGAACTAGAGCGAAAATATGAAGTAGATATTAAAAAAACAGAAGAAAAACAAAAACTCACAAAAGAGCTCAAAGCCATCCTTCAAGCCTCAGGAATGATGGATGAGAAAGGCAAATTAAAACTCAAAGGAGTTAGTCCAAAAATGCTCAAAAGGATGAAACAAGAATATGTAGATTGCCAGTTTTAAAAGAAAATACACAATTTATTCAGTGTTTTGTGTGTCCCAACTTTCAAAGCAGAGTGATGGGTCAAGTCTTTTGCAAAGGCGAACCTCTAAATTGATTTACATAAATATTCATCACAAATAAAAAATTATCACGAAAGGCTCATTAGTTAAAGTATATTCTGAGAATTTGATTTGGGTAAAGAAAGTGTAGGAATATCAGCATCAAAAAAAATGACTTTAGTGAATGGTATACACAAGTAGTACTAAAGGCAAAATTAGCGGATTATGCTCCTGTAAAAGGATTAATTGTTTTAAGGCCAGACGGATATGCTATTTGGGAATCGTTAAGGGATACATTTGATAAAAAATTTGCTCAAAACGGAATAAGAAATGGTTTTCTTCCGATTTTAATTCCTGAAACGCTGTTAGGAAAGGAAAAGAAGCACTTTGCAGGTTTTAACCCAGAAGTATTTTGGGTAACACATTCAGGTGAAAACGAAATTGGAGATAGGCTTGCCTTAGACCAACCTCAGAGACATTAGCATATACACTTTATTCAAAATGGATAAAAAGTTGGAGAGATTTGCCATTAAAAATTAATTTCTGGAATACTGCTCTTAGAGCTGAAATTAAAGCCACCAAGCCTTTTCTTAGAACTTCAGAATTCTTATGGCAAGAAGGACACACAGTACATGCGACAGAAGAGGAAGCCAAAGAAGAAGTGAGGAAAATTTTAGATATTTACAAGAATACTGTAGAGGAAAAGTTGGCAATACCTGTTGTAATTGGAAAGAAAAGTGAAAAAGAAAAGTTTGTCGGAGCAGTGTACACCGCTACAATGGAATCCATAATGCCAGATGGTAAAGCACTTCAAATGGGCACATCTCATTTTCTTGGACAGAACTTTTCAAAGCCTTTTGAAGTAAAGTTTGCCGATAAGGATAATGTAGAACACTTTACATGGCAAACCTCTTGGGGAGTTTCATGGAGATTAATTGGCGCAATGATTATGGTTCATGGCGATGACCAAGGACTAGTGTTACCTCCAGAAGTTGCCCCTATTCAGGTAGTTATTATTCCAATTTACAATTTGGAGGAAGATAAAAAACGAGTATTGGAAAAAGCAGATGAGATTAAAACGCAATTAGAATCTAAATCTATTAGAGTGCATATTGATGACAGAGATGAAATATCACCGGGATACAAATTTAACGACTGGGAAATGAGAGGAGTTCCCTTAAGAATTGAAATAGGCCCCAAAGATATTCAAAAGCAAAAGATTGTGTTAGCTAAACGGTACAATAAAGAAAAAATAGATTTGATGTTTACGGAAATTGAAAAAATAGATGTGATTTTAAATGAAATTCAATCCAAAATGTTGGAAACTGCGCGTGAGCAGGCTAAACTAATCACAGTAGATATTTCAGACTATTCTGAATTCAAAGAAAAAATTGAAAGAGGAGGTTTTTTCAATGCTCATTGGTGCGGAAAACAAGAATGTGAAGACAAAATTAAAGAAGAAACAGGCGCAGATCTTCGTGTAATTCCTTTTGACAGAGAAAATAAAGAAGGAAAGTGTATTTATTGCAATGAACCGAGTACTGTGACTCCTATATTTGCTAGAGGGTATTAGAAATAAAATTCAAAAGTATAACATAGTTTATTCAAAATAATGATGAATGTACCATGACAGATCTTTACAGACTACTTCCAGAAGAAATGGAGATTATGGTGATAGGACTTGGTCAACCTCGTTTCAGAGCAGATCAAATCCTATACTCATTATACTATAAATTTCCAGAAAGTATTTCAGAAATAAAACAACTCCCCGGAACATTTCGAGATGCACTTGTGGATAAAGGATTTACAATTGGATCAGCAAAAGAAGTACATAGAATAACAAGTAAAGACGGAGATACTACAAAATTATTACTTGAACTAAAAGATAAATCACCTATTGAATCTGTACTAATGCAATATTCGTCAAAAAAGCTATTTGGACACCCAAGGTCTACTATTTGTGTTTCAACACAAGTGGGATGTGCAATGAAATGCGTGTTTTGTGCCACAGGGCAGATGGGTTTTGAGCGTAACATGAATGCCGAAGAAATTGTTGGTCAAGTTATTCATTTTGCCAAAACTTCTTTCTAAGAAAGGACAACATATCACCAACATTGTTTTTATGGGAATGGGGGAACCACTTGCAAATTATTCAGAAACAATTCGAGCTGTTCAATTGTTGACACATCCACGTGGTTTTGGAATAGGCCAAAGAAACATTACCATTTCAACCATAGGAATTGTATCGGCCATAGATAAGTTAGCAGAAGAGAATCTTCAGATTGGCCTTGCTATTTCTCTTCACGCTCCAAATGATAAATTAAGAAAATGGCTGGTTCCAACTGCAGGGGTAAATTCTGTGAAGGATTTGATTAATGCTGGACAAAGGTATTTTTTGAAGACGGGTAGGCGAGTAACCTTTGAGTATGCTTTGATTGAAGGGGTTAATGATACAGCAGAAATTGCAGAAGATCTCGCTCTACTTTTAAGAAATAATGGCTCTCATGTTAACCTCATTCCCTAAATCCAACGGCAGGGGATTTTATACGTCCCACAAGAAAAAATGTACTCGAATTTGAAAGAATCCTTTACAATAGTGGGATTAATTGTACAGTTAGAGTAGAAAAAGGTACGGAAATATCAGCGGCCTGTGGACAGTTACGGACAGACATTGTGGACAAATATAATAATGAAGAAAATTAAATTTTAAAATAATGACAGTAATTTCTGATCAAGATCAGAAAAAACCATTGTTAGAATTATTCAAGGTCACAAGAAATAGAACTCTAGAACTAGTAAAAACACTAGAAAAAGATGATTTGGTGGTTCAAACAGCATTTTACATGAGTCCTCCAAAGTGGCACCTTGGTCATGTTAGCTGGATTTATGAAGCAATTTTGAGTAAATTAAATAAAAATTATGAATTTTCTCTAAAGAATATTCAGAATATCTTAATTCCTACTATCAACAATTTGGAGTTCCACATGATAAGAAGACAAGAGGTATAATTTCAAGACCTACTGTTGATCAAATTTTTCAATACTTTAACAATATCAATCAAAGATTAGAACATTTCATAAAATCCAAAGACCTTAGCGATGAAGATATCAGATTAATCACTATGGGTTTTCACCATGAATGTCAACACCAAGAATTATTGGTTTATGATTTACAACACCTGTTAGCAGATCAATATAGACCAATTAGAAAAAGTGAAAAGCCCACCACTGTAGAAATTGAACAAAAAACCATAGATATCAAAGGGGGCCTGTACATTATGGGTTACAATGGAACAAGTTATTGTTATGATATTGAATTACCTGAACACAAAGTATATCTCAATGATTACAAAATCGATGCTTTTTTGATTACAAATAAACAATATCTAGAATTTATTGAGGATGGAGGATACGAGACATACAAGTATTGGCTATCAGATGGTTGGGAAAAAGTAAAAGAAAATAAATGGATTGCCCCAATGTATTGGGAAAAAATTGAAACGGACTGGATGGTACGTGACTTTTTAGGACAACGAAAATTAAATCCAAAAGAACCCGTTTGTCATGTTAGTTATTACGAAGCAGATGCATATTGCAAATGGGCAGGAAAAAGATTACCTAATGAATCAGAGTGGGAAAAAGCTGCCTGCTGGAATGAAAACAAACAACAAAAAACAATTTTTCCATGGGGAAATGATCAACCTAATGAACAAAGAGCTAATTTGCTTGAATCTCATTTATGGGGATGTACAGAAGTAGGGTCTTATTCTGAAGGAGTTAGCAACTATGGATGTTATCAGATGATTGGAGATGTATGGGAATGGACATCATCAGAATTTATTGGCTATCCAGGATTCAAATCAGATTTTGATGAATACAATGACAAATGGTTTACCAATCAAAAGGTATTACGTGGAGGTTCATTTGGAACACCTAAAATGTCCATCAGAGGAAGTTATAGAAACTTTTTCAGATTAGATGAAAGATGGCTATTTTCAGGGTTTAGATGTGTGGAAAATCCGTAGAGTTATTTTTTTGATACAAGAGTTAAAGAATAGTGTTTGTTTTCATCTAACCAACTTTGTTTAATTTTAAATCCAGTTTTATTCATTAATTCTTTTATTTGAGGTATTTCGTATTTGTGTGAATGTTCAGTATGTATTAGTTCTCCCTGTTTTAATTTTAATGAAAGATTTGCCTTTGAAATTATTACAGATTGATTTACAAGTGATTTCAAATACATTTCCACTCTTTGATCTTTTTCATTATATTTTGCTAAATGTTCAAAATTATTCAAAATAAAATCTGCATCTAATTCATCATTAATTCTTGATAGTACATTAAGATTAAATTTTGCCGTGATGCCTTGGGAATCATCATATGCATTCTCTAAAATTTTTTTGTCTTTAACCAAATCCAAACCAATTAAAAAAAGATCTTCATTTTTCATTATTGAATTTATTTTTCGCAAAAAATCTTCTCCTTCATTAGGAGTAAAATTTCCAAAGCTAGAGCCCAAAAAAATTATTAAATTATTTTTATCGTCATATTTTTCAATAAACTCAAGACCTCCTTCATAAGTATCAATGACTCCTGTAATATGGAGGTCAGAGTAGTCTCGTTGAAGAAGTTCGGAGCTTTCAGTTAAAATTTCAGATATATCAATTGGAAAATATTCAATTTCATTTTGGTTTTCAGCAAGAATATCTAAAATTAGTCGTGTCTTCACTGAGGAGCCACTTCCTAGCTCAACTAATCTAAAAGAATCCTCAAGATATTTGGGTAATTCAGATTTTAGATTTTTTAGAATTTTTATTTCCGTTGATGTTGGATAGTACTCTGGGAGCCAACAGATTTGTTCAAACAAATTTGAACCCTTTTTATCATAAAAAAACTTTGGATTGATGTATTTAGATTCTCTATTCAAACTTGAGTATATTTCATCAGCAAAAGTTTTTTTAATTTCAGTTGAATTGGGTTTAAAATATTCAAGTTTATTATCAATTACATATTTTTTGTACGTTAGGCTTTCCTGTATTGTTTTGGTCAAGTATTGGAACACTCATTATTTAACATAAATGCTTTATCCCAAATTTTTAGGCATAATTACTATTTCTTGATATACTTCATGTTTTTAGAAGAACTGTTGGACAAAATTTTAAGAATTGAGAATTTAAATAAATTTTTTATTAAAAAACAAATGTTCAGTTCCAAAACTTCAATAACTAAAGCTGCAGATGATGTATCTTTTTATCTGAATAAAGGAGAAGTTTTTGTTTTGGCAGGGGAATCAGGATCTGGAAAATCTACAATTGCAAAATTAATTCTTAAATCCATTGAAGCAGACTCGGGGAAAATTATTTTTGATGGGCATGAAATTGGAAATGATAAAAAAAGTTTAGAGAAAATTCGTATGAATTGTCAAATGATTCATCAAGATCCTTATGATTCCATAAATCCACGTATGAAAATATTAGATATAGTATCTGAACCCCTTGAAATTCATAAAATTGGAGATTCCAATTTAAGAAAAAAAAGAGTATTGGAAGTTCTTAAAGAAGTAAAGCTTGAACCGCCTGAAGAGATAATTAAAAAATATCCACATATGCTCTCTGGGGGACAAAGACAAAGGGTGGTTTTGGCACGAGCTCTAGCAATTAAACCAAAAATAATATTGGCCGATGAGCCTGTATCTATGCTTGATGTATCAATAAGAGCCGAGATGTTGGAATTGATGCATGAATTACAAAAAAAATATGAAATTTCCTTTATTTACATTACACATGATTTGGCTACTGCCAGGTATTTTGGTCAACGAATAGGAATATTGTATCTCGGAAAAATCGTAGAGATGGGAAACATAGAGGATGTATTGTTTAAGCCCAAGCATCCATATACTCAAGCCTTAATTGATGCAATTTCTGAACCAGACCCAGAAAATGTCAACAAGGAAAAGAAAATTAGAATCAATGAACCAACCGAAGTCAATGTCTATGAGGGATGCAGATTCAGAGCACGTTGCCCGTATTTGATTGATAAATGTAAAGTTGAGCCAGAATTAAAAACAATAGAGAATGATCATTCCTTTGCATGTTATGTTAATTTGGACTAAGATGCCTTTACTGATGGCATTCTCTTATCTTTGTAAGTGACTACATGTGAGACACCATTTTTTGGATACACACCATAAATGAGCTTTGCTTTATTTACTACAGAGTCTTTTAATGACACCAAAATGAATTGACTTTCTTTTGATCTTTCTTCTAAAATACATGACAGTTTTTCGGCGTTTGGTGCATCAAGATGAGCGTCAACTTCGTCAAACAAGTAAAATGGAGATGGTTTTAATCTTTGTAATGCAAGTACGAAGACAATTGCAGCTAGTGTTTTTTCACCTCCACTAATTGAGGTAGATTCTCTTTTGGGTTTATTTTTAAATTGGATTAAATATGAAATCCCTGAATTGAAGATATCATCTTCATTCTGTAATTCAAGCCAAGCATTTCCACCTGTCATTTTATTGAAAATTAAACGAATTTCTTTATCCACCAAATCAAACGCATCCAAGAAAGTCTGCCGTTTGTCTTTTTCAATTCCTTCAATGAATTTTACGATAGAGTTTCTTTCTTCTTCGAGGGAATTTTTACGTGTAGACATTGAACGATATCCGTAGGATATTTCAAGATAAGTTTCTGGAGCCTTTGCATTTAAAGCATTTAATGTATTTAGCTCAGCAGATAATCCATGTACAATAGGTTCAACGTCAAATGTTTCCATATTTGCATTAAAACCGAAAGTTGCTAACAGTTTTTGAAGTCCAGTTTCAGTTTCAACCAGATCAAGTAAATCACGGTTTAATGAATCTGATTGTCTTTCTAGTGAGCTTACCTCTTTGTTGAGAACTTGATTTTTGTCTGATAAAGTTTTCAATTTATCATCATATTCTTTGATTTGGCCTATAGATGTACCAGAAGTAGAAATGAGTTCTTGTTCTTTTTCTCTTAATGTTTCAAGAACCTCTTGTTTTGATCCTTTTTCATGTTCCAGAGATTTGATTTTATTTTCTAATTCTTGACGTTGAATAACCAATGATGATGATTCCTCATGGAGATTTTTAGATTTAGATCTTGATAGATTTGCTTCAGATTCTGCTTCTGCCAATTTTGAAGACGTGTCTCTATACTCATTCATGATTGCAGTATGCAATTTTTCAACGTCAGATTTTTTGACATTCACTTTAGTCAACTCGTTTGAAATATGGATTTGTTCTCCACTTGCATAGTTTTCTTCAACAAGTGAAATTCTATCATTTAATGATTCTACATGTAATTCGGTTATAGATAATTCTGGAGAAAGTATTTTATTTTTTGAGCTAAGCTCTGAAATTCTATCTATCAGTTGTGATTTTGTTTTATTTGCAGATATCAGTCTAGATTTTAGATTAGAATAATTCTCAGTTGTAGATACCAGATCCTTTTCGGATATTAATAATCTGTCAGAGTGATTACTTATTGAGATTTCAATTTTATTGAGAATGTGTTGTTTCTTTGAAATATATTTTTTTAGTAAATTTATTGATTGCAATAATCCCTCAATAGAAGAGCTGAGAGAGATAATTTTTGTGAGTTTTGAGATTTTTGAATTAATATCAATAACAACTCCTCCCCCATTTGCCTCAAAAAATTCACCGTCTAATGTGACTGCTTTATACCCAGATTTGGAGATAGAATATGCAGATTCTCTGGACTTGGTGAGAATTACATTTCCAAACAGGAATGTTTTGAGGGCAGAATATTCAGGTTTGCACTGGACATAATCTGAAAGGATCCCTACAATTCCCGGATGTTTCGGTAAATTCAATTTAAAATTAGGAATTGCATCCAGAGGGATAATTTTTAGTTTAGGGAGATTTTTAGAGCGAGCGACTTCAGCAATTCCAAGTAACGTTGCAAAATCTTTTACCACCATTGCTTTAATCCAATCTGAGCTAACAGCTAAAACTGAACGCTCATACTGTTTTTCCCAGGTAATCATTTCATAAACTAATCCATCTATGCCAAGCTTCTCTGCATCTTCTTTTAGCTTTGCAATAGTATAGTCTTCATGCATTATTCCTTTAACAATTTTAATTTTTGTTTCATATTGAGCAGCCGCTTTGCTTGATTTTTCAAGAATTAGCTTTAGTTCTTCAGAATCTTTTATAATTTTAGATTTTTTTAAATTTAATTTTGAAATTCTTGTATTCAATTCCGTTATTGTTGCTTTATGGTTACTTATCTTGGATTCAAGTTTAGTTTCCAGGAATGATAGTGTTTTAAGGTCTTGTTCCATTTCAGATAATTTATTAGAGTTCAAATTAATTTTGGTTTTATATTCTTCTTGTTCATTGTAAATTTTTGATAATTTTAATTTTGTAGAATTTAGTTGGTCGGTTAAATTTTTAATTTTATTATCAATTTCTAATTTTTTGGAAGATACTTGAGATTGTCTATCTAAAATATTATCACGGATTGAATCAACTTCATTCATATTTTCATTTATTTTTTTAATTCTTGTGTTCGTTTCATTTATGGTGTCTTTAATTTGAGAAATTTTTGAATTAATTTTATTTCTAGAATTTGAAATAGTTTCCAGCTCATTTTTGATTTCTGGGATTCTAGAATCAATTTGTTCAAGTCTTTTGGTTGAGGCAATTATTCCACTGTTATGCACCTCATATTGCTGCATTGCTTGACTTAGATCTGAATCAATAGTTGCCTTGGCCTGATTATAGACATCTGCTTCTTGCATTATTGTGGTCTTTTGAGAATCTAGATCATCAATTTCTTTTGTAATTAGCGTTCTTTCATTGTCAAAAGTTTGGATTTTAGAGGTAATTTCATGTAAAGAAGATTCTTTTGAGGTTTTTTCGTTTAATACAATCTTCATTTTATTTGCTGCATTAATAGCATTATAGCGATTAAGTTCTCTTTGTAACATATCACTTCGTAGTTTTTGGTTTCTTTCTTCTTCTAATTCGTCAATTCTCTTTTTAATTTCACCCATCTTCGCTAGAGCTATCTCAAGCCTCCTATCTGCATCATCAAGTTGTTTTAATGATTCTGATTTTTTCTCATCGAAATACGATAAACCAATCAAATCTTCGATTGTGTTTCTTTTTTCTTCAGATGAAAATTCAGAAATCCTTGTTACGGTTCCCTGTTGGATGGAATTTAACTGACCCAATCCTGCATTTGCCACATCCATAAGATTTAGAATTTGACCACGATTTGTTTTCTTTTTGTTTAGATAGTAAGTATTCTCACCTTTATCATCCATCTCTCTTGTGATTTCGACGGTATCAGAATCTACAGGGATTTTTCTATCAGTATTATCAAAGTGAACACTAGACCTGGCCATTTTGGGTCCATGGCGATTTCCTTCTATATCGTGAATTAGTGATCTAAGCTTATCAACACGCATTACCTTGGGTTTATTTTCACCCATTGCAAAGATTATGGCATCAAGAATGTTGCTTTTGCCTGAACCATTTGGTCCAGAAATCGAGATTAGGCCGGGTTCAAATTGTATAGTAGTATTCTTAAATCCAAATGACTTGAATCCAAAAATTTCCACTTTTTTAACGTGTACCAATTAGTACATTTTTCCAAATTGGTCGCATAATCGATGCTTAACAAGTTTAGTTGACATAATTGAGTAATTTTTCTTGTTTTACTATCAATTTTTTTGTAATGGTGAATTATGTATGATTTTCCTTGGAACGTTTATCATTTTATAAAAAAAAATTTCATGCCTATGTAGTACAAAAACAATCTAGCTGGTGATTTTTGTGCTTATTTTTTAAAATCAAAAAATAAAAGAAAAAAATCACGCGTTCTTATTTACAAAATCGACTATCGACATTATTTTTCCCATTTGAACAAGATGTCCATAGCTTTTTCCTCTACTTGTTTTCAAAGGAGTGTTTCCTACACTTATGAAGAGTAAGTTTCCTTTGTCAAGAGGAATTGTTATTCTTTTGATTTTTTCATATGCTGCAATAACATAGAGGCCACGTCCGACTTTATCAGTAATTTTTGATCGTTCTTGCCATGCACCAATTGCCCTTTGAAGTGTTTTTTTTGTATCTGCCATAGGTATGATGTTCTTAATCCCTGCTCTTTGACTATTCCATAGAATATCACCTTTGGAATCACATATTGCAGCAAACCTAATGGAGTCATTAAAATCCATTAACATGTTTAGAAGTTGTTCATATTTGTCCACCATTATATTTGAATTCTAAATCTATTAAGTAATTCTGATTTGGTAAATTCAAAAATTCTAGTTCGACTAGATATAATTATTCATTAAAAAAAGAAAATTATGGTCAAAGTAGGTATAATTCAAACTCGATCATATAAAACAAATAAAGAGGGAATCAGCAGAATTTCAAAATTTTTAGAGAAATTAGGAAAAAAGAAGACCAAAATTGTATGTCTGCCTGAACAATGGCTGAAAAATAACGAAATTGATGATTTTGACTCTGAATTTTTAGAGTTCAAAGAAATTGCAAAAAAGTATCAAATGACCATAATTCCAGGAGCTTTTTATGAGAAAATAAAAAGTAGAGTCACAATATCATCACCAGTCATTGGACCTAAGGGGGACATTATTGGAAAACAGGAGAAAATTCACCCGTTTGATCACGAAAAAAATATTGCTAGCCCAGGAAAAGAGATTAAGATCTTTAATACAGCTTGTAAATTTGGAGTGGTGATTTGTCATGATATAGTTTTCTCAAAGGTGTCAGAAAAATTGGTAAAAAAGGGTGCCCAGATTATTTTTTCACCTAGCAGAATTGTAAGAAGAGGAATTAATCCGTGGGAGACATATGTTCAAGCAAGGTCTTTAGAAAATAGAGTTCCAGTACTTGCGGCAAATGTAAAAAATAGAAAATACGGTGGAAACAGCATGATAATTGATCTTTTTGAGAACAATAAAGTAATGATACCGAAAATAATAAAAATAAAAGAAGAGGGATTTGCTATAAAAAAATTTGATTTAAAAAAATTTGAAAAGAATAGAATGATACGATTTTCAGAATCTAAAAAATTTGTATAGTTACTTTCCAGCTACAAAATTTTCGCAATCTTCCTTTGCTTTTACATCAGCCATTTGTTTGATAGGATGTTTCATCAAATATGCACTAGCAGGTATAATTGGGCCTCCCACACCTCTATCAAGAGCAATTTTTGCCAATCTAATGGCATCAATAACAATTCCTGCAGAATTTGCTTTGTCATCTACTTCAAGACGAACTTCCATATTGTAAGGAATATTCGCCCACTGTCTTCCTTCAATTCTCATAAACATCAATTTAGTATTACCCAAAAATGGAATAAAATCAGAAGGACCTACATAAATTTGATCATCATCAAGTCTTTCGGAAAGTTGGCTTTGGACACTTTCTGTTTTGGATATTCTTTTGGAGACTAACCTGTCTTGTTCTTTCATGTTTAGAAAATCAGTGTTTCCACCAACGTTGATTTGATATGTTCTCTCAATTTTAGTTCCACGGTCACTACATAATTTTGCAAGTGTTCGATGAACAATTGTTGCGCCAACTTGACCTTTAATGTCATCACCAATTACTGGAATATTTTTTTCCTCAAACTTCTTGGCCCATTTTTCATCAGAGGCTATGAATGAAGGAATGCAATTTACAAAAGCAGTATTTGTATCAAGGCAGATTTGTGCCCAAAACGCGGTGATTTTGTCAGAGCCAACAGGTAAATAAGATACTAGAATTTCAGCCCCAGTTTCTTTAAGGATAGCTTTGGCCTCTTCGGCTAGTTGTTCATCTGTTTTACTACTTTTGATTGGCTTTATTTTATTTTCTACCCATATTCCAACACCATCCAAGGCGGGGCTTTCGTAAACTTTGCCATCTGATTTTGGCATGGTATCTTTTTTAATCCAGTCAACCATGTTGGGATATTCGTAAATTGCTTCATTGATAGGTTTGCCAATTTTATTTTCACCTACATCAAAACCACATACAAAATCAATGTCGTGTATACCATATCCTGCTAATTTATCATGAATTATCCCTGTTACTTCTTGTGAAGGGTTTTGTCTGTAAAATTCTATACCTTGAATTAATCCTGAAAAACAATTACCAATTCCCACCAATCCAACTTTGATTCTTCCTGTCATTCAAAATATTTCGTTATTTGGCTCGTTTAAAGTTTCCTTAAAAATAAGAATCAATTAAGATTTCAAAGGCAGAATTTTATACTTGACACCAAAAACCAAATTATGCTAAAGCCTGGTCGCCCTGTCAAAGATGTTGAGATTAATTCAGATACAACTATTGAAAAAATTTTTGAAGAATTATCTACATCGGGAGGATTTGAAGCAGTAAATCTTTCAGATGGATTAGAAATTTTATCAGAAATGATTACAGATGAAAAATGTGTAAAATTCATTTCATTTGTAGGAGCTGTAATTTCAACAGGACTTCGTGGAATTATCAAAGATATGATAAAAAATGAATGGTTTAATGTTGTAATCACGACCTGTGGTGCACTAGATCACGATATCGCTCGACATTATTCACATTACAAAGAAGGATCTTTTACCATGGATGACAGGGAATTAGCAGACCAGAATATCCACAGACTAGGAAACGTTTTGGTTCCAATGGAAAGTTATGGACCACTAATAGAAGAGAAAATGCAGGAATTTCTAGAAGAAGAATATCAAAAAGGAGTTAAAGAAATGTCATCAGCTGATATTTGCAAAATGATAGGCAGACATCTAGGGGAGAACTCTTTTCTTCACTGGGCTTTTAAAAAAAATGTAGTTGTAGTGGTTCCCGGAATTATGGATGGTGCCGTAGGAAGTCAAATCTGGATGTTTTCACAAAAACATGCGGATTTTAAGTTAAACTTGTTGGAAGACGCTAATTTGTTATCAGGAATAATTTTCAAAGCTGAAAAATCTGGGGCATTAATGATTGGTGGAGGAATTTCTAAACACCATACCTTATGGTGGAATCAATACAGAGAAGGGTTAGATTATGCATTGTACATTACCACTGCCCAAGAATTTGATGGAAGTTTGAGTGGAGCTCTGGTGAGAGAAGCAATTTCTTGGGGAAAAGTAACACAAGAAGCAAGGGAGACTACATTACATGCAGAGGTCACAACAATTTTGCCGTTCATTTATGCAGCACTAATTTCAAGATTAAAAAAATAATTTTAAATTATAAGAATTCCCAAAAATTATTATTCAATGCCATTTTACATAGTTCATTGTATCCAAAAATAACAATCAAAGAATTAAGGCCTCTTAATTTAGAGGGAGGTTATTTGATTGATGGTTTTCCATCAGTAGGATTTAGCAGTGTCATTGCAACTGAATCCATGATACACACATCACAATTCAAACTAGCAGGAATAATTGATTCAGATGTTTTTCCCCCTATTAGTTTGATAAAAGATGGAAAACCTAACTTTCCTACACGCTTATTTGTAAATGATGAGTTAAAGGTGGCAGCATTCTTATCACATCTTGCAGTTGAAGAATCCCTTCAGAAAAATATTGCAAGAAAAATGCTAAGATGGGCAAAAGATCAAAAAATATCACTTATTGTAAGTAGTGTGTCAGTAAAATCTATAGACGGTAATGAGGAAATAATTGCTGTTGGAAGCACTGATAATGCTAGGAAAAAAATAAAAGAATTAGGCCTAAAAACTTTAGAACATGGAACCATTCCAGGAATTCCAGGAGTGTTGCTTAATGAAGGGAGTTTGACTCAACAGGACGTTGTTGTAGTTCTTTTTCATTCAGAGGGTACTAGCCCAGACTTTAGATCTAGCGCAAAGCTTTGCATGGCCATGACCCAATTAATCCCAGGTGCATCATGCGATATTGCAGCCTTACAGAAAGAGGCAGAAAAAATAGAACAAGTGATCAAAAAAGATGTAGATGAAGCAAGGGACCTAAAAGATTCAATGTATAGATAATCTAAAATATTTTTAAAAATTTAACCGCAGTCTAAAATTTCCACTTGCGGCATACATTGCACATTATATGAGTCAATTCGTTCTACCAATTCTTCACAAAATTCAGGATC
>PVMK01138578.1_pt1 | contig 28776 bp, 42 predicted proteins | sample 1853481 | NCBI WGS metagenome assembly PVMK01 (sample SAMN08533507, study PRJNA380276) | Marine sediment metagenome, whole genome shotgun sequencing project.
CAGAGTAATCATCTTCTCGGCAAACGGCCTCAGCTCTTTGGCTTTGGCAACCGTGGTGAAGATCCTTTCCTTGTCCAAAAAGTCCGTCACCATGTTGCGGAACATGGCCTTTCGATGACTGGCGGTGCGACCGAGTTTTCGACCTTTACGACGATGTCTCATGTTTTTGCTTCGCTAACCAAAGACAACACTTAGATCCAGCACAGTTGTTCCCCTGTCTGTTGTCTGTTGTTTGTTGTCTTTTGCTTTACGCCTCGACTTCTTCCTTGACCAGGCGACCCTTGTCATCCACCTTCATGGCAAAGGACAATCCCATGCTTGCGAGGATCTCCTTGATCTCGTTGAGAGATTTGCGGCCAAAGTTTTTCGTTTTGAGCATGTCCGATTCACTCTTGGTCACCAGCTCCCCAATGTTTCGGATGTTGGCGTTCTTCAGGCAGTTATAGGACCTCACAGAGAGCTCCAACTCTTCAACGGACTTATTGAGGTTCTCGTTGATCCCGTCCAGTTCCTCTTCCTGCTCTTCTGCTTCGTGAAGTTCCGGTTCTTCCTCGAAGTTGATAAAAATATACAGCTGATCTTTGATGATCTTAGCGGCCTGGGCTACCGCTTCCTGCGGGGATATACAGCCATTGGTCCAGATTTCCAGATTGAGCTGGTCATAGTCGGTTAACTGACCGAGTCGCGCCGCCTCAACACCGAAATCAACCTTCTTGACCGGAGAATGGATCGAATCCAGAGGAATGTACGAGATATCCAGGTCTTCGTCCAAGTTCTCGTCAGCCGGAACGTACCCGCGTCCAGGCTTCACTCTCATTTCCATCTTGAGAGCTGCCTTATCATTGACGGTGGCAATAAAGATGTCCGGATCCAGGATCTCCACATCCGGATCGGGCTTGATATCTCCTGACATGAGATCGCCTTCACCCGTCGACTCCAGATAGATCGTCTTGGGGTGATTGACATTCAATGTGATGGGAATTTTCTTCAAATTCATGATCACGTCAGTGACATCCTCCCGTACCGCAGGAATAGAGGAGAATTCATGGAGAATTCCGTCGATTTTCACTGCCGTGATGGCTGCACCTTCGATAGACGAGAGTAAAACTCTGCGCATCGCATTTCCGATGGTGGTACCAAAACCTCGCTCAAACGGCTGGGCTTGGAAATGGGCGAAGGTCGGGGTAGCGGTCTTGGGATCACTAAAAAGTCTTTTGGGTCTTTGAAAAGCTGACATTTATACTCTCCGATGTTGGTCTGTCTTGATGGACGAACTGTTTTGCTGTTACTTGGAATAGAGCTCGACGATCAGTGACTCCTCTATAGGCATACTGATGTCATCGTGCCGAGGTAATTCGAGGACCTGTCCCTTGAAATTCTCACTGTCGAGGTTCAGCCAGCTGGGAATATTGCGCCCTGCCATCTCCTCGATATTACTGAGAATCAGTACATTCTCCTGACTCTTCTTACGAATGGAGATCTCATCTCCCTTGGATATCAGACAGGAAGGAATATTTACTTTACGGCCATTCAGCTGGACGTGGCCGTGCCGCACCCACTGGCGAGCTTGACTTCTGGAACTGGCGAATCCAAGTCGGTACACTACATTATCCAAACGGCGCTCCAACAACTGCATCAGGAGCTCCCCGGTGATTCCCCTCTTACGTGCGGCCTGTTTGAAATAATTCCGAAACTGCCTCTCCAGGACCCCATAAATCCGTTTCACCTTCTGCTTCTCGCGAAGCTGCAACCCGTAGCCCATCATTTTTCTCCGAAAACGGCCACGGCGCCCCTGCTCTCCCGGGACAAAGTTCCGCTGCTCGATGGCGCACTTTTCTCCGTAACATCGCTGTCCCTTGAGGAACAACTTCATCCCTTCACGTCTGCACAGTCTACAAACAGGCCCTGTATATCTTGCCAAACTATATCTCCTGACTCCTCGTTCTTAACTCCTGCTGCTTCATTTACACCCGGCGTCGTTTGGGCGGCCGGCACCCATTGTGAGGAATGGGAGTAACGTCCTTGATGGAACGGACTTCCAACCCCGCCGCCTGCAGCGACCGAATGGCCGACTCACGTCCGGCACCGGGTCCTTTGATCTTCACGTCACAATATTTCATACGGTACTGATCACGGGCGACCACCGCGGCCGAGTGAGCTGCTTGAGAGGCCGCAAAAGGAGTACTCTTACGACTTCCGCGGAATCCCCGTGCACCTGAGCTACAAGTACTGAGCACATTACCCTCCAGATCAGTGATGGTTATTTGGGTGTTATTAAAGGTTGCCTTGATGCAGGCCAAACCGTGAATAACCGTCTTCTTTTCTTTCTTCTTGGTTGATTTTTTCTTGGCTGTTTTCTTCTTGGCCATATTCCTGGGCTTCTCCTTCTTTCCTACTTCCGTCTTCTGTGAATTCCAGCCTTACGCGGCCCCTTTCGAGTGCGAGCGTTAGTATGGGTTCTTTGACCGCGAGCGGGAAGCCCTCGCCGATGACGAGATCCTCGATAACAGTTGATATCCATCAAACGCTTGATATTCAGCTGCACCTCTTTGCGGAGATCACCCTCAACCCTTCCCCCATCCTGAATGATCTTGCGAATGCGTCCCGCTTCCTCTTCGGTCAATTTCTCGATCATGGTATCCACGTTGACCTCGGCCTGATTCAAGATCGCAGTGGCACGTGATTTTCCAATCCCATAGATATAAGTCAAGGCGATCTGAGCCCTCTTTCTATCGGGAATATTCACTCCTTCTATCCGCATAGAACCTCCGAATAAAGCGTTGTGCGCATGGAAAACTGAAAAAAGAGTAAAGAAAATACAAAATAGGGTAAAAGGGTTAAAGTGTCCATCATGTTTATCCCTGACGCTGCTTGTGCTTAGCGACGGGACAGATTACCCGCACAACCCCTTTGCGTCGAATCACTCTGCACTTGGGACAGATTTTTTTAACCGAAGCCCGAACTTTCATATTCCCTACGCGCTAAGCGAACGCTCGCTCAACTCCTCCAGTTCACTTAAGACCCAAGGTCCGTTTTCCGTTACCGCCACAGAATGCTCGAAATGGGCACTGCAGCCGCCATCGGCCGTGACCGCTGTCCACTTATCCTCCAGCACCTTGACTCCGGGGCCCTGGCTGTTCACCATGGGTTCAATGGCCAGCACCATTCCCTCGACCAATCTCGGTCCCTGGCCCGGTTTTCCATAGTTCGGAACCTGAGGTTCCTCATGCAGGGATTCTCCAATACCGTGTCCCACAAACTCCCGGACCACCGAAAATCCGTGACCCTCCACGAAAGTCTGGACGGCGGAAGAAATATCCGAGACCCGATTCCCCAGAGTGACCTGTTCGATTCCTTTGTATAGCGATGTCTTGGTGACTTCCAGGAGATGCTTCAAGTCGTCGGAGACTTCCCCTACCGGAAAGGTCCAAGCCGAATCCCCACAATATCCTTTATAGTGCACGCCCACGTCCAACCCGATGATATCCCCTTCCTTCAGAGGCTCATCGTTGGGAATTCCATGAACGATCTGATCGTTCACCGAGGCACACAGAACCGCCGGATAGCCATGATAACCCTTAAAGGCTGGGCGGGCTCCCATCTTGAGGATCAACTCTTCGGAAGCCGAGTCCAATTCGATGGTCGTTGTACCTGGCTTGACCAGGGTGCCCAGATGGTTCAACACCCGGGCCACAATCAAGTTGGCCTCTCTCATCTTCTGAAGTTCTGCCTTCCCCTTACAAATAATCATGCCAATGATTGATCCGCACTCAAGTTTGGACTCCCAGCCGAACTCTCCTCGCGAGTGAGATGGGCCGAAATCCTTTTAAACACCGTGTCCGCATTCTGATTTCCATCCACTTCAAAGTAACAACCCTTCTTCGTATAGAAATCAGCTAGCGGTTTCGTCTGCTCGCGATACACTTGCAGACGTCTCTGAATAACGTCCGGAAGATCATCCGGACGTTGGACTAACTTTGCTCCGCAAGCGTCACAGACGTCCTCCTGCCGAGGAGGCGAGAAATTAACGTTGCTGATTCTACCACACTCCGTGCACTGCCTGCGCCCTGACAACCTCTTGATCACAACCTCTTCATCCACTTCAATATTGATCACCCAGATGGGTGTCTTTCCTGCAATTTCTTCCAAGAGTTCGGCCTGAGCAAGAGTGCGAGGGAACCCGTCCAAAATAAAGCCTGTCGAGTCCCTGAAATCGGTCATGTATTCACGAACCACCTCAGCCACCAGCTCGTCTGAAACCAGTTCTCCTCGTTCCATGCTTTCGCGGGCCTGGTTTCCCAGTAGCGTATCCTCTCCTGCCTTCTGTCGAAGAGCCTCACCTGTCGATAAGTGTTTCATCCGAAACTCCCGGACCAATCTCGTTGTCTGGGTTCCCTTCCCAGCACCAGGGGCACCCAGAAATACGAGGATGCGGCACTCTGTCATCCCCTTCTCCCGCGAATCCTTCCTTTTTTCAGGAATCCCTCATAATGGCGCATAATCAATTGCGATTCAATCTGCTGAACCGTATCCATAGCCACACCCACCACAATGAGCAGCGAGGTCCCTCCAAAGTAAAAAGTTACCCCTAAACCGGTGGTGATATAACTCAGCCCATACTGGACCAGGAAGTTATCAATCGGGGGTCCAATCCAAGGAATGGGCTGGACCTTAAAGCCGGTAATCAGAAACTCAGGCAAAAGACAAACCAGAACCAGATAAATGGCACCTGCGGCGGTCAGACGACTCAGCGCCCGATCAATGAACTCGGCCGTTCTCTTTCCAGGGCGAATTCCGGGTATGTATCCTCCGTACTTCCTGATGTTGTCGGCCACTTCGTCGGGATTAAAGATGATGCTGACATAAAAAAAGCAGAAGAAAATGATTCCCGTGATGTAAAGCAGATTGTACAGAGGGTATCCCTGCTGGAGCTGTGTCGACATTCCCTGCATCCAGGGAGTGTCCGGAAAGACCAGTCCCAGAGTGGAGGGAAAGGCCACGATGGAGGCTGCAAAAATCACGGGAATAACCCCTCCAGAGTTCACCTTCAAGGGCAAATGGGTGGCTTGTCCACCGTACACCTTCCGTCCCACCACACGCTTGGCGTACTGGATTGGGAATACGCCGCTGGCCCCGTTCAACAAAGACCACTGCGGCGGTCACCCCTACCATGAGTACCAACAGAAACAAGATGCTAAAGATGCTCCTTTCACCGCTTCCCAAGGGAGGAGGCAGCCCTTGGACCAGGGAAATGACCGCCGGAACCAAGCCCACCACGATGCCGGCGAAGATAATCAGCGAAATCCCGTTCCCAATACCCCGTTCGGAAATCTGTTCCCCAAGCCACATGACAAAGGCGGTCCCAGTGGTCAACGTCAGCATGGTCATCAAGGTGAAGCCCCAGCCGGGATTGGGCACAATGGGGGGATCGGAAGCGGTCTGGGCCAGGGCCAGGGAGGTGGCGAAACCTTGAAACAAACTGAGGACAACGGTCAGATAGCGGGTGTACTGGGTAATTTTCTTTCGACCCAGCTGCCCTTCCTTGGACAAGCGTTCCAGATAGGGCCACACCACGGTCAACAGCTGTAGAATAATGGAGGCCGTGATGTAGGGCATGATGCCCAGAGCAAAGATGGACAGGCGCCTCAAATTTCCGCCTGAGAAGACGTCCAGGAAACCGAAAATGGTTCCCGCCTGCTGATCGAAAAGTGTCTGCAACGCCGCGGTGTCCACCCCAGGCGTGGGGATCCAGCTGCCCATGCGGTACACGGCCAGCAGTCCAAACATAAAGAGCAGCCGCTTGCGCAGATCAGGGACACTGACGATGTTGCGGATGCTTCCGGTCAAACCACCATCTGCCATCAGCCCAACACCTCCACACTGCCGCCTGCCTGTTCGATTTTGGTCCGGGCAGACTCACTGAAATGATGAGCTTGTACGGTGAACTTCTTCTCCAGTTTCCCCTGGCCCAACACCCGCAATCCAGCCTCTTTCTTTTTCACGATGCCTTTCTTCACCAGAAGCTCCGATGTGACCGTGACTCCCTCTTCCAGGCGGTTTAAGGATTGCACATTCACAATGGCGTACTTCTTGGCACAGACGTTGGTAAAGCCCATCTTCGGGACTCGCCGATACAGAGGCATCTGTCCACCTTCAAACCCGGCCCGCTGTGAGTATCCGGAACGAGACTTCTGACCCTTGTGGCCCCGGCCTGCGGTCTTGCCCAAACCCGATCCGGTTCCTCGCCCGACACGCTTGCGTTTTCTGTTGGCCCCCTTATGAGGGGTTAAATCATGCAACTCCAGGCTCACTTTTCCTCCCTCCCAACAATCTGAATCAGGTGGGGGATCTTGGCGACGACACCCCGTACGGCGGGGGTATCTTCGCGCTCGACCACCTGGTTGAGCTTTCTGAGGCCCAGGCTGCGAACGATTCTTTTTTGATGTTCGGAGCGACCGATACTGCTGCGAAAATACTTGATGCGCAAGGTACTGCCTTTAGCCATTATAAATCCTCAACGGAAATGCCCCGATTCTTGGCCACTTCGGCGGGCGTGCGCAACTGGAGCAAACCCTGAAATACGGCTTTGACGATATTGCTGGGATTGGCCGAGCCCAGTGATTTGGTGACGACATCCTTAATGCCGGCCGACTCCATGACGGCACGCACGGGGCCCCCCCGCAATCACACCCGTTCCTTCCTGGGCCGGCTTGATCATCACCATCCCTGCGCCAAACGTGCCCATCACGGCGTGAGGAACGGTAGACCCACTCATTGGGACTTCGATCATTTCCCTCTTGGCCTTATCGACCCCTTTTTTAATCGCTGCAGGAACTTCCTTGGCCTTACCCATTCCATACCCAACACGACCGTGACGGTCCCCCACAACGACCAAGGCGCTGAAGGACAGATTCTTACCGCCCTTGACGACTTTCGTCACCCGGTTGATGGAGATGACCTGGTCCTTGATTTCTCTTGCTGTGCTTTCAGTTTCCACCATAAAATTCCTAGATGCGAAGGCCCGCTTCTCGAGCAGCCTCTGCCAGGGCCTTCACACGGCCGTGATAGATATAGCCACCTCGATCGAAGACCGCCGTCTCCACTCCCTTTTCCAGCGCCTGTTTGGCAATCATCTGACCTGCTAGTTTCGCTGCCGCAACATTGCCACCGTTTTGGACTCGCTTGCCCTCCAGCTTTAACGTTGAGACGCCCGCAATCACTTCACCCTTGTCGTCATCGATCAACTGCGCGTACATATGCCTGAGGCTTCTAAAGACACATAAGCGCGGCTCTTTTCGTGTACCACGGATCTTGCCTCGCACTCTCCTGTGAATCCGCAATCTCCTGGCTCTTCTGGTGAGTTGCTGTGCCATCAAACCCCCTTCTTGCCCACCTTCAATTTCACCACTTCGCCGGCGTAGCGAATGCCCTTTCCCTTGTAAGCATCGGGACGACGCAGCCGCCGTATATCCGCTGCAACCTGCCCCACTTGCTGTTTGTCATTCCCCGTGATCACGATGCTGGCAACATGGTTGGGTATGGGTTTCTTGTCTCGACTCACCTTAATCTCGATCTCCTCACCGAAGGGAAACACCACGGGGTGGGCAAAGCCCAAACTGAGATTGAGTTTCTTCCCCTGGACATCCGCTCGAAATCCGATACCCACAAGGTCCAGGTCCTTTCTGAATCCCTCGGTGACTCCCTGAACCGCATTGGCCAGCAAGGAACGAGTCAGTCCGTGAAGGGCCTTGACTGGTTTGTCCTCGCTGTCCCGATGGGCCTGGAGCGATCCATCCGTCAACTCAACTCGGATAGGAACCGGGACAGGAGTGGTCAGCGTTCCCCGAGGACCCTGAACACGGACCTGATTTCCCTCTATGGTGACCTTGACTTCCGAAGGAAGCTCGATTGTTTTTCTTCCCACTCGACTCATGATTTCCTCACGTCAGTACACTTCACACAGGATCTCTCCGCCCACACCCGCTTGTTTGGCCTTCTTGCCTGTCAAAACCCCTTTAGAGGTGGAAATGATGTTGATCCCCAGACCTCCTAAAACTACGGGGATGTCATCCTTTCTGGTGTAGACGCGCCGACCCGGCTTGCTGATCCGTTTGAGACATCGAATGATGGGATCCTTTTCCGACTGGTACTTCAGGTGGACCGTCAAAGTCGAAAAAGGCTTTGTATGCTCAACGGTATGTCCAAAAATATAACCTTCTTCCTCAAGAATCTTGACGATCTCGGCCTTGCCCTTGGAGAAGGGCATCGCCACCGTTTCATCCCCAGCCATCTGGGCGTTTCGAATTCGAGTCAAAAGGTCCGCAATCGGATCCGTCATCGACATGCTACTTCTCCTTAAAGAGGCTCAGCGACTAGCCAGATCGCTACCAACTGGCCTTCGTGACACCTGGGATGTGACCGGATAGGGCCAGTTCCCGAAAACAAATTCTACACAATTGAAATTTCCGATAAACACCTCGGGCCCTACCACAGCGCTGACAGCGCGAGTAAGCCCGAACTGCAAATTTGGGGGTTTTCCGTTGCTTGGCAATCAGTGATTTTTTAGCCATTCATCCCTTCTTCGTTAGACCGCTAAGGGGCCTCGTTCCTCGGCACGGGCAAACGGCATGCCCATCCCAGCCAGCAGAAATCGTCCCTCTTCATCATCCTTGGCGCTGGTCACGATCGTGATGTTCATTCCCCGAACCCGTTCCGATTTTCCAAGGTCCATTTCCGGAAAGATGAATTGATCCGTTATCCCCAGGGTGTAATTGCCCTTTCCGTCAAAGGCGGTGGGGGAAAGGCCTCGAAAATCGCGCACCCGGGGAAGGGCAATGCTCACGAGACGATCTAAAAACTCATACAGGCGATCCCCTCGAAGTGTCACCATAACCCCAATCGGCATCCCTTGACGCAGCTTGAACGCAGCGATGGCCTTGCGGGCTTTTCGGACAATCGGTTTTTGCCCCGTGATAGCAGCCAGTTCGCCTGCGGCGACGTCCAGCACCTTGGCCTCCTTAATCGCTTCACCCAGTCCAATATTGAGCACGATTTTCACCAGCTTGGGAACGGCCATGACGTTCTTGTACTTGAACTCCTCCATCAAAGCCGGGATCATCTCTTTCTGATATTTCTCCGCCAATCTAGCCATCGCAATTGCTCTTCTCTGCTGCTCTCTTTCTCTTTTTTTTATTCTCTATTCTTTACACATCGGTACCCGCTCGGACATTCCGATGTGTTTTACTTATCTAGGGTTCCCCCACACTTCTTACAGATCCGAACCTTTTGCCCATCCGAGAGAAACGCATGCCCGACCCTGGTCGGCTTGTCACACTCCCGGCAAATCACCATCAAATTGGAGAGGTATATGGGGGATTCCTTTTCCACAACACCGCCTTTGATATTTTTTTGAGGATTGGGGCGAGTATGCTTACGCAACATATTGATTTTCTCCACCACAGCCCGGTCACCCCCCGGGTACAGGCGCAAAACCTTACCCTTCTTTCCACGGTCTCTCCCCGTGAGAACCAGCACCTCATCATTTTTCTTGATGTGCAACATATTGGTTTCGTGCTTTCTCTCTCTGCTATTTCCTACCCGTGAAGGACCTGTGGCGTTTCACGGGTTAAACTACCTCAGGTGCCAGCGAGACGATCTTCAAGAACCGTTTTTCCCGAAGTTCTCGAGCCACCGGCCCAAACACACGGGTTCCGATGGGCTCGTTCTGAGCATCAATCAAAACCGCGGCATTTTCGTCGAATCGAATGTAGGTTCCATCCCGTCGACGAGAATTTTTTCGCATACGCACAACCACTGCTTTGACTACGGCACCCTTTTTTACGGTTCCATCCGGACTGGCCTCCTTCACAGAAGCCGTGATCACATCACCCAAACCGGCAGAACGCCCTGTGTCCCCGCCCAAGGGGTGTATGCAGGACAGCTTTCGAGCGCCTGAGTTGTCCGCCACCACCAGCTTGGTCTGCATTTGAATCATGGTTAGCCTCTCGCCTTTTCCAGAATCTCGGCAACAATCCAGCGCTTCCGCTTGCTCAAGGGCCGCGTCTCCTCGATCTTGACCTGATCCCCCACCTGACACTCATTCTTTTCATCATGAGCCATAAACTTACTGCTACGGCGGATGGTCTTCTCGTAAAAGCGATGTTTAAAGAGTCGATCCACCGACACCACGACAGACTTTTCCATTCCGCTTGAAATCACTCGCCCGATCTTTGTGGCCCTCTTCTTTTGTGTCACGCCTTCTCTTCTTCCTTTTCGTTTTCCTTCTGAGTGAGGACCGTTTTGACCCGGGCCAGATCCCTGCGAACCTTTCGGATCTTCATGACATCCTCCAACTGCCCGGTTGCCTTTTGCAGGCGCAGGCGAAAAAGCTGCTCTGAAAAGGCTCCTGCCTCACCCTCGAGTTCCTCTGTGGACATTTCTCTGAACTTTGAAGCTTTCATTTCGCGCCGTATCGCCTCACAACCTGAGTTTTTAGCGACAGCTTCTGGGAAGCTAACCACAGCGCCTCTCGCGCCACCTCTTCGGTCATACCATCCACTTCATAGAGAATCCTTCCTGGTCGAATCACCGCTACCCAACCCTCGGGAGCTCCCTTCCCTTTTCCCATCCGAGTTTCCGCCGGCTTTCGGGTATAGGGCTTATCAGGGAAAATTCGAATCCAGACCTTGCCGCCGCGCTTGGCGTGACGAGTAATGGCAATACGAGCAGCCTCAATTTGCCGATTCGAGATTCTTCCGGGCTCCACAGCCTTTAAACCATATTCGCCGAAATCGACCGTGTTACCCCTGGCCGCCTTACCCTTCACGCGCCCCTTCTGTTGCTTTCTATATTTCACCTTTTTAGGCATCAACATGATCAGGCGTCCTTAGATTCTCCATAGGGTTCGAATACATCCCCTTTATAGACCCATACCTTCACCCCGATTAACCCAAAGGTGGTAAAGGCTTCGGCAAATCCGTAGTCAATATCCGCTCTGAGTGTGTGTAAGGCCAAACGGCCGTGCAGATACCACTCAGCACGGGCGATCTCCGCCCCATTGAGCCTGCCTGCGCAGCGCACCTTAATCCCTTTGCAACCAAACCTCACGGCCGTATCCACGGCCCGGCGCATCGCTCTTCTAAAGGCCACTCGCTTCTCCAACTGCTGGGCAATCGATTCTGCAACCAGTTGAGCTTCCAACTCCGGCTTGCGCACTTCCTGAATATTGATATAGACCTCGCGACCTGTTTTGGCCTGGAGATCACTCTTTAGCTTATCGATCTCACTTCCCTTGCGACCGATAATAATTCCGGGACGAGAGGTGTGCACGATAACAGTCAGCTTGTTGGCCGCTCGTTCGATCTCGATACGGGATATACCGGCGTGGTAGAAACGACGCTTCAGGTCATCCTTGATCTTCAGATCTTCGTGAAGCAATTGCCCATACTGCTTGGTGGCAAACCACCTGGATTTCCAGGTCAGATGATAGCCAAGCCGAAATCCATAAGGATGTACCTTCTGACCCACTTATTCCTCCTCATCCTCTCCATCCGCAACCCGGATGGTGATGTGCTTCTGGTGTCTGCGTTCGCGAAAGGCGCGTCCCATAGGAGCCGGACGAATACGCCACTTCCACTTGGTGGAGCCCATATTGACATAGGCCTCCTTCACAAAGAGATCCTCCAGGCTGACCGTGGAAGATTTCTGCTCTGCGTTGGCAATAGCCGAACGCAGGACTTTTTCAATCGGCTTTGCGGCTCCTTTATGGGAAAACTGCAAAATACCTAACGCCTCCTCAACCTTCTTGCCTCGAATGAGATCGATGACCAAACGGGCCTTGTGACAAGAACCTTTCACGTATTTCGCTGTGGCATGCGCTTCCATCGAACTCTGTTCTCCTCTATCTCAACCTGGCAGACCTTTCAGTCCTGCCGGTATGCCCCTTGAAGGTTCTAGTCGGTGAAAATTCGCCGAGTTTGTGTCCCACCATGTTTTCGGTGATGTAGACGGGAATAAATTTCCTGCCGTTGTGCACAGCAATCGTGTGTCCCACCATCTCCGGAATGATGGTCGATCGGCGCGACCAGGTTTTGATGACGATCCTTTCATTGGTCTCGTTCAGATGCTTGAGCTTTTTCAAAAGATGCTCATCCAGAAAGGGACCTTTTTTTACTGATCTCGGCATTGTCGCTCCTCAGAAACCGCTGACCGCTCTGACCACTCCCATCCAGATGTGTCAGCTGGTCTGCTGTCTGTCAGTTACTTCTTCTTGCGCCTACGCAAAATAAACTGTTGTGTTCGTTTGTTATTGCGGGTCCTAAAGCCCTTGGCCTTCTGGCCCCAGGGAGAGCAGGGATGGCGCCCACCTGATGCTTTTCCTTCCCCTCCACCCATGGGATGGTCCACCGGGTTCATGGCAACGCCCCGCACCTTGGGCCTTCGACCCCGCCAGCGCTGAGCTCCTGCCTTTCCGAGAGAAACATTTTCATGATCCAGATTTCCAAGCTGGCCCACCGTTGCTTTGCACAAAATGTGCACCCTTCGGACTTCTCCGGAGGGCAGCTTGACCTGAGCGTAACTGCCTTCCTTGGCCATCAACTGGGCCGCCGCACCGGCGCAGCGGGCCATCTGCCCGCCCTTTCCCCGGCGAAGTTCGATGTTATGGATAATGGTACCCATCGGAATGTTGATGATCGGCAAACTATTCCCTGGCACAATGTCGGCGTCGGGTCCGGAAATGACCTGATCCCCAACATTCAATCCCTGAGGGGCTAACATGTAACGCTTTTCCCCATCCATGTAGTGCAACCGAGCGATACGCGCGCTGCGGTTGGGATCGTACTCAATGGCAGCGATTGTGGCCGGGATTCCATCTTTATCCCGCCTATAATCAATGATTCGATAGTTGCGCTTGTGACCTCTTCCCCGCCGTCTGACGGAAATTCTGCCCGCGCTGTTTCGGCCACTGATCCGCTTTTTCCCGTGAGTCAGGCTCTTGAGGGGCTTGATGTCGGTCAAACCCATTTCAGTTTGGACACTCCGGAATCGAGTTCCTGGAGAAGTCGGCTTTAAACGTCTAATGCCCATGAGATCTAAACACCTTCAAAAAATTCAATCGGTTTCTGTCCCGGCTTCAAAGTGACATAGGCCTTCTTCCAGCCGGGGCGTCGACCTTTATTCCGGCCTTGTCTCTTGATCTTTCCTATGAAGTTGGCGGTCCTCACTTTTTCCACCTCCACTTCAAAAATCTTCTCCACCGCTTCCTTGATTTTGCGCTTGCTCGCGTCTGGACGTACCTGAAAAGCTATGACCCTTCCGTCACTCAGTTCCTTTTTGAGAGTAGTTTTTTCCGTAACATGCGGATAACGCAGGATGTCGTGAAGAGTACTCATTTCTGTAGAGCCTCCTGAAGACTCAGAATTGCGCGTTTGCTGATCAGCAGGTTGCGGCAGTTGTGTAGGTCTTACACGTGGAGCCTCAGCCTGTGCGCACACTTCACGTGAGGCACATTTGGAGGGCTGAGGGAGCGACTTCGATTCTCTCGGTCATCCACCACCAGTACTTTATGGCCCAGGTCAAGGGTCTTTAGCACTTCCAGAAATCCCTTGGTTCGATGGGATTCCAGACTGATTTCGTCGACTACGATCAGTTTCTGGTTCTTTAACTTATCGCTCAACACAACTTTCAAGGCACCTCGACGCTTCTTCTTGGGAAAAGCCTGTGTGTAATTTCGGGGAGAGGGCCCAAAAGTTGTCCCTCCTGCCCTCCAGATGGGGCTGCGGATGCTTCCCGCTCTGGCTCGGCCCGTTCCTTTTTGTCTCCAGGGTTTCCTCCCGCCGCCCCGGACCTGAGAACGTCCCTTGGTGGCATGGGTCCCCTTACGCTGAGCCGCCAGATAGGCTCTCACCGCCTCCCAGACCAACGTCTCACTGGCGGTGTAGTTGAAGACCTCATCGGCCAGTTCCAACTGATCGACCACCTTGTTTTTCAGGTTCCTTACTTCTACTTCGGCCATTGTTTTTTACTTATTCTTTGTCTTTACCTTGTTCTTGGTCTTTGACTTTCTCTTTTTCTTTGGCTTGGTTCGATCCGGTTTTCTCCGGCGCAGCCTTCACGGCTGGCCTATCCCAATCACCTTTCAAGGCTCGACTGATCGTTACATAGCTTCCCCGACTACCAGGGATGGCTCCCTTAACCACCAGCAAATTGTTTTCTCCGTCGATTTCCACGATCTCGAGATTTCGGATCTTACGACGCTTTCCTCCCATTTGCCCAGGCATCTTCGTACCCTTCATCACTCGGCTGGGATAAGCACTGGCGCCGATGGAACCGGGTGCCCGGTGAAACATAGACCCATGAGTGGCCTTGCCTCCATGAAACCCATGGCGTTTCATCACGCCTTGAAAGCCTCGCCCAACCGTGTAACCCGAAACATCTACAAAATCATTGGGCTGAAAAACATTCTGGACCAGGACTTGATCGCCCACGTTGACCTGCTCCTCTTCGCTTTCGGTAAAGGCAAATTCGGTTAAGTGACGGGTTGGCGGCACTCCGGCTTTCTTGAAATGGCCCGCGGTGGGTTTCGTGACCCTGGATTTCCTCTTCTCCACCAGACCCAGCTGAACCGAACTGTACCCTTCCTTCTCTACAGTTTTTTTCTGTACGACAACGCAGGGTCCGGCCTCAATGACCGTCACAGGGATAGCTCTCCCTGCCTCGTTCAAGATCTGCGTCATTCCAACTTTTTTTCCGAGCAGGCCCTCTACCATCGCTTATTCCTTTTCTGTCCCGAAGGCTTTGATTTCAACATCGATGGCAGCCGGCAGATCCAGCTTCATCAACGCATCTACGGTCTGTGGTGTCGGTTCCAGGATATCCACCAGGCGTTTGTGGGTTCGGATCTCGAACTGCTCTCGCGACTTCTTGTCCACATGGGGAGAACGCAAGACCGTGTACCGGTTGATGGATGTGGGTAATGGCACGGGACCGGAGACGCGTGCCCCCGTCCGTCTGGCGATTTCCACAATCTCCGTAGCCGAGCGATCCAGGACGCGGTGATCGTATGCTTGCAATCGGATTCTTATTTTCTCGTCGATCATTTTAACCTCGTGCCGTCGTAACTTCGTGCTTTCGTTTTCTCCGGAAAGCACCCACTCACTGACGACTCCTCCTGTCTCCTGTCTGTTGTCTCCTATTCCACAATCTCTGAAATGGTTCCGGCTCCCACCGTGTGACCGCCTTCACGAATGGCAAAGCGCAGTCCCTTCTCCATGGCGATGGGGGTAATGAGTTCCACATCAACCGAGACGTTGTCTCCCGGCATCACCATCTCCGTCCCGGCGGGCAGTTCAACCGAGCCCGTCACGTCCGTGGTCCGAAAATAAAACTGGGGCCGATAGCCTTTGAAAAACGGGGTGTGCCGGCCCCCTTCTTCCTTGGTCAAAATATAGGCTTCCCCTTTAAATTTCATATGCGGGCTGATGCTTCCCGGCGCTGCCACCACCTGACCTCGCTCCACATCATCCTTGTCCGTCCCTCGAAGCAGCAGTCCCACATTGTCTCCCGCCTGTCCTTCATCCAGCATCTTCTTGAACATCTCCACTCCCGTGATCACCCGCTTCATGGTGTCCCGGATCCCCACGATCTCCATCTCTTCTCCTACCTTCACCTGCCCTCGATCCACTCGCCCCGTCACCACCGTTCCTCGGCCGCTGATGGTGAAGATATCCTCGATCGGCATCAAAAACGGCTTGTCGATATCCCGCTCCGGTACCGGTATATACTCATCTACTGCGGCCATCAACTCCAGGATCCCTTTCTCCGCCTCGCCATCCCCTTCCAGCGCTTTTAAGGCGCTTCCTCGCACGATCGGAATATCATCTCCCGGAAATTCGTACTTCGACAGCAGCTCCCTCACTTCCAGTTCCACCAGATCCAACAGCTCCGGATCATCCACCATATCCACCTTGTTCAAGAACACCACGATATGGGGCACTCCCACCTGGCGGGCCAGCAAGATATGCTCCCGGGTTTGCGGCATCGGCCCATCTGCTGCCGACACCACCAGGATCGCTCCGTCCATCTGGGCCGCTCCCGTGATCATGTTCTTCACATAATCCGCATGTCCGGGACAGTCCACGTGCGCATAGTGGCGGTTCTCCGTCTCGTACTCCACGTGGGCCGTGGCGATGGTGATTCCTCGCTCCCTCTCTTCCGGTGCGTTGTCGATCGAATCAAACGACCGAACCTCCACTGCCGAGTTGCCCTTGGCCAGAATCGTGGTGATGGCCGCCGTCAGCGTCGTCTTCCCGTGATCCACATGTCCGATCGTTCCCACGTTCACATGAGGTTTCGTTCGCTCAAATTTCTTTTTTGCCATAATTCATTCTCCGAAAATACTTGCCTAGCGTTCGCCTTCCTAATCTTCTTTTCGTCTATCCGGATTTCCCTACCAGTTTGCCCTGATTTCGGGCCATAATCTCTTCGGAAACCTGACGGGGAACCTCCCGATAGACATCAAAATGCATGCTGTAAGTTGCCCGTCCCTGGCTCAGAGAGCGCACCGCTGTCGCGTAGCCGAACATCTCGCACAGAGGCACAACTGAGGCGATCACCTGGCTATCTCCCCTGGCCTCCATGTGGCCGATTCGACCGCGTCGACCGTTGAGATCTCCCACCACATCTCCCATATATTCCTGGGGGACCACGACCTCAACGCGCATGATCGGCTCCAGAATCACGGGCTTGGCCTTCCTGGCCGCCTCTTTGAAGGCCATGGAGCCGGCGATCTTAAATGCCAGTTCCGAGGAGTCCACTTCGTGAAAAGACCCGTCATAGAGATCGACTAGGATATCTTCCATGGCATATCCCGCCAGGACTCCGCTCTCAAGCGCTTCCTGGATGCCACTCTTAACAGCATTGATAAACTCTCGGGGTATGGCACCTCCCACAATGTTGTTTTCAAACACAAATCCCGTGCCCGGTTCGCTCGGCTCAATCTTGATTTTGACGTGGCCGTATTGGCCACGACCTCCACTTTGGCGTACATACCTGCCCTCGGCCTTAGCGGGGGCGGTAATGGTTTCCTTATAAGCCACCTGGGGTTTACCGACATTGGCACCCACACCAAATTCGCGCAGCAGACGATCGACGATGATTTCCAGATGCAGTTCACCCATCCCGGAAATGATGGTTTGACCCGTATCGGAATCGACATGCACCTTAAACGTGGGGTCCTCCTGCATCAGCTTCCCCATGGAAAACCCTAGCTTGTCCTGATCTTCCCGGGTCTTGGGCTCGATGGCTACAGAGATGACGGGAGCCGGAAAATCCATGGCTTCAAGGATGACCGGATGCTTCTTGTCACAAATCGTGTCCCCGGTTCTCACATCCTTCAGCCCCACCGCTGCGGCGATATCCCCGGAAAAGACCGTTTTGATCTCCTCTCGTTTATTGGCATGCATCTTGAGCAGTCGCCCGATTCGCTCATCCCGCTGCCGAGTCGAAATATAGGCGCTAGAACCCGCATCCAGTGTCCCCGAATAAACTCGCAGAAACGCTAACTGCCCCACAAAAGGATCGGTCACAATCTTGAAGATCAGTGCGGAGAAGGGTTCACTATCGGCAGCCTTGCGCTCCACTTTCTCCTGAGTGTGGGGTTCGATGCCCTGTATGGGGGGGACGTCAAGAGGGGAGGGGCGACAGGCGACGATAGCGTCCAGGAGAGGTTGTACGCCCTTGTTCTTGAAGGCAGATCCACACAGACAGGGGGTAAACTTCAGATCGCAGGTGCCTTTCCGAAGGCCTTCCTGCAAAGCCTCGGCCTCGATAACATTCCCGGCAAGGTACTGTTCCAGAAGCTCGTCATCGGTCTCGACTACCATTTCGACCATCTTTTCACGCCACTCTTCGGCCTGTTTCACATACTCGTCCGGAATCTCTTGCTCCGTGTATTCCGCCCCTAAGGTTTCCATCTCATAAACGATCGCCTTCATGGTGATCAAATCGATCACCCCCTGAAAATTCTCTTCCTTCCCCAAGGGAATCTGTATGGGGACGGGATTGGCAGATAACCGCTTCTTCATCGATTCGACTGAGCCGAAGAAATCCGCTCCACGCCGATCCATTTTGTTCATGAAGGCAATACGCGGCACAGCATACTTATCGGCCTGACGCCAGACGGTTTCTGACTGCGGTTCCACACCCGCAACGGAATCGAAAACAGCTACGGCACCGTCCAACACCCTTAAAGAGCGTTCCACTTCGGCGGTAAAATCCACATGTCCGGGGGTATCGATGATGTTAATCCGGAAGTCCTTCCAAAAACAGGTGGTGGCAGCTGAGGTGATGGTAATTCCCCGCTCCTGTTCCTGAACCATCCAATCCATGGTGGCGGTTCCTTCGTGAACCTCACCCAGTTTGTAGGTGATTCCGGTGTAATAGAGGATACGCTCGGTAGTCGTCGTCTTGCCGGCATCAATGTGGGCCATGATGCCTATATTCCGGGTTTTTTCGAGCGGATTTTCACGTTCCACGGTCTTCTTTTCCCTAGTTTCCCTGTCAGTTTTACCAGCGATAATGAGCGAAAGCCTTGTTGGCTTCCGCCATGCGGCGGATGTCTTCTTTTTTTCTCACCGCATTGCCGCGATTGTTGGCGGCATCGAGTACTTCGTTGGACAGCCTTTCAGCCATGAGTTTCTCGCCCCGACCCCGGGAAAAAGTAATGATCCAGCGGATCCCCAATGAAGTCCTGCGGCGAATGCTCACTTCAATGGGCACCTGATAGGTCGATCCTCCGACCCGACGCGATTTGGTCTCCAGAATAGGTTTGACGTTATCCAGCGCCTTTTTCAAAATTTTCATGGGGTCTTCCCCCACCTGCTTTTCAATCAGGTTCATGGCATCGTAAAAAATGCCTTCTGCCACGCTCTTCTTTCCTCCGTGCATCATCGAGTTGATCACCTTGGTGGCCAACTCGCTGTGATAGACAGGGTCGGCAGGAACGGGTCTCTTGGGAACCTCTCTACGTCTTGGCATCTACGATCTCACTTCCTCTACACACAAAAAAGCTGCAAAGAATCGAGTCCATGCAGCTTAGTTAATCAGTCAGTTCCTTACGCTTTGTGCCTTTTCGTTCCGTACTTGGAACGAGCGTTTTTTCGACCCTCTACACCCATGGTGTCCAGTGTTCCCCGAATCACGTGGTAGCGGACACCCGGAAGGTCTTTGACGCGGCCACCGCGAATGAGCACCATCGAGTGCTCCTGCAGATTGTGTCCGACACCCGGAATGTAGGTGGTTACCTCAATTCCATTGGTTAATCGAACACGGGCCACTTTCCGCAGTGCAGAGTTGGGCTTCTTGGGAGTCTGTGTGTAAACACGCACACAGACACCTCTTTTCTGGGGACAGCCCTGTAAGGCAGGGCTCTTAGTCTTGACCCCAATCCGTTTTCGCCCTTTGCGAACTAACTGATTAAATGTTGGCACTCCTCGTTCTCCCTAAAATAGAAAGAAATGATACCAGGCATCATTTCTGTAAAGAAGAAACTATACTGAGCCTCACCGTTTCGCCAGACAGATACAAGTCCACCCAGCAATGGAATTGCACAGTTTAGCAATATTCCCACGAAACTACAAAAAAGTTTTCGGCGCTTCTTCTAGCCAGGACTATTCATCAATTCTCTACTGCAACGACGACATCATCCAGCGTGCTGTACGCACCCGCCTGTGGGACCCGCAAGGCCGGTGCCCTCGCCCGTGGCGCCCCACCCAGGTCGGCACTTTCCTCGTTTCGTGACAAGAAGCTATGCATAATCCGGGCTTCGGTTGAAGCCGCTTAGGCAGCAAGTATAGGATTGGATTTCAGGAAAGGCTCCAGATGTTTCACCTACTGCTTTGGACTTACTCGATTCTTTATACTTTCCTGCTTATTTTCTATCTCCCTGTTTTTATCTACCGAGTGCTGGTTCAGGGCAAGGACCCCAACATCTTTTTCAAAAGAATCGGGGCCCCACCTCTTCGCAACTCAAGTGATCCGGCACAGCCTTCCCTGTGGATTCATGCCGTCTCGGTGGGAGAGGTCAAGGCCATCGAGCCACTGGTTGAAGCCCTGACCCTGAATCGCGACCAACTCTTCATTTCCACCATCACCGATACGGGTCAGAATCTAGCCAAAAACAGCTTTAAGGATCGCGCCTGCGTGTTTTACTTTCCCTTTGACTGGAAATGGATTTGCCGCCTCTACCTGCGCAGGCTTTCCCCGACCTGTGTCCTGCTGGCCGAGACTGAAATCTGGCCCGGCTTTCTCAGCGCCGCACAATCGTTGGATATCCCCGTTTTGCTCATCAATGGCCGGATTTCCGATCATTCCTTTCGCCGCTATCGGCGGATCCGTTTTTTCCTTCGCCCTCTCTTGCACCGCATCTCCCTCTTTTGCGTGCAGACCCGACAGGATCGGGACCGTATCATTGAGCTGGGAGCGGCTTCATCCCGGGTCCATCAGCTGGGCAATCTCAAATACGACTATCAACTCGCCCAGTCTCCTGAAAAGACACAGATGCTGCAAGTCGTCCAGGCGGCCCTCAAGCCCGACCCAGACGACCTGCTTTGGATCTGTGGCAGTACCCGAGAAGGAGAGGAACAAAAGCTTCTTGAAGTCTTCGACTCTCTCAGCGAAGAGTTCCCTTCCCTGCGGCTGCTCCTGGCGCCACGACATCCTCACCGCGTGGATGAAATCGCCAGGCTGTTGGAGGCTCGTCAGATAAGCTATTTGAGACGATCAGAACTCAATGCTCAACAGCACGCCCCTCCCAAAGTTCTACTCCTGGATACTATCGGTGAGTTGGCTTACCTTTATCAATTGGCGGATGTGGTGTTCGTGGGAGGAAGCCTGGTTCCCACGGGAGGACACAATATTATTGAAGTGGCATACTTCTCCAAACCGATTCTCTTTGGACCTCATATGGAGAACTTCAAGGAAATCTCCAAAGCCTTCCTGGAATCCGAGGCAGCCCTCCAGGTGCACTCAGGAGAGGAACTGCCTGGAAAAATCAGGGAGCTTTTGAAAAATCCCGCCACCAGAGAGGCGCTGGGGCACAAAGCTCGTCAGGTGATTGGAGACAATCAGGGAGCAGTCGGCCGCACCCTTGAGATTGTGGAAAGATATCTGCGCGCTGAGCGCGCAGATACTGACAACTGATACATCTTATGAAGTACCTACTGTCCCAAATCTACGGCCTGATTGCTTCTCTTCGAGTCTTTCTTTACCAAAAAGGCATCCTGCAGTCGCACCGCCTCAAACATCCGGTCATCAGCGTGGGTAACCTGACGGTGGGAGGAACGGGCAAGACTCCCCTGGTGGGTTTCCTGGCTCAAATCTTGCAGAAGGCCGGCTATCAACCCGTTATTTTGAGCCGGGGTTATAAGCGGAACAACAAGAGCCCGGTCCTTCTGGTGAGCGATATCCGAGAGGTTTTTTGCGATCCCAAGGAATGTGGAGACGAGCCTTACCTTCTGGCTCGAAAACTTGAAGGGGTACCGGTGGTGGTGGGGAAAAGCCGTTATCAGGCAGGGAGACTCCTGGAAGATCGTTACCCTAACCTTATTTATATACTGGATGATGGCTACCAGCACCTTCAGCTCAAACGCAATTTGAATATTCTGATCCTGGACGCCACCGACCCTTTTGGCGGCCATCATCTGCTGCCGACCGGAAGGCTGAGGGAACCCACCAGAGCCCTTGCCCGAGCAGACACCATCGTCATTACCCGTTCCCACATACCCTCTGCGACGGAGAATCTTGAGGAACACATTCGCCGCTGGAACAAGCAGGTGCCGATCTCCTATTTCCATCATGACGTCACGGGTCTTTACGACGCCAGAACGGGAAGTCGCTTCCAAGCTCGTGATTTCCTGGGCAGCTCCGTCATCGCGCTGGCCGCCATCGGGAGTCCCCACGTCTTCTTGTACGATCTGGAGCACTATCAGATGAAAATCTCCGACCGCTTTCTTTTCCGTGACCACCACCCCTTTAGCCAATCGGAACTCAATCGTGTCCTGAAGCGTCTGGAGGAAGTGCAGGCCCGGGCCATTGTGACCACTGAAAAGGATGCGGTTCGTCTGAAAGAACTGGACTTCCAGGAGGGTCAGATCTTCGTTCTCCAGATTGAACCTCAGCCTGAGGACCTCCCGGAATTCAAAAAAGAATTTCTCAATGAGGTAAAGTTCTTACTTGAAGCACACTGAAGCAATGAAACTGGGAAACCGCATCCTCATCCGTGGGACAAACTGGATCGGCGATTCCGTCATGTCGCTGGCCGCCCTGCGTGAAGTGCGGCGTCTTTTTCCTCACCATCACCTCACTCTTCTGGTACGCGATTGGGTCGCGGAGCTGTTTAAGAACCAGGGATTAGTGGATGAGATCCTTCCACTGGAAGAACCCTCATCCCGTTTGCGGCCTTTCTTCCGACTTGTAGGTCAAGTTCGCCACTTCGACTCCGCCCTTCTTTTTCAAAACGCCTTCCAGGCTGCTCTGATGACCCGTCTGGCGGGTATTCCAGAGAGAATCGGGTACAACACAGATGGGCGGGCTCTTCTCTTGACTCGCCGCGCTCGGCCCCAAATCAAGGAGCTGAATCGACATCAGATTTACTACTATTTAGATCTTCTTTACCAAACCGGCCTTTCCCCTCAGGATTATCTCAACGATCCCGACTTCAAACCCGACATCCACCTGAGTCCCACTGAAGAAGGGATCCAGGAAGCAGAGCGATTACTCCGGGCAGCCGATGTTTCCGGGCAGGGCCCCATCATTTTGATCAACCCCGGAGCTTTCTATGGATCGGCCAAGCGCTGGTTTACGAATCGCTACGCAGCACTGGCCGACCGCCTGATCGAGGAAGATCAGGCCCAAATTGTCATCATCGGATCGGCAGGCGAACAAACCATCGCCCAGGACATTCAGTCCCTCGCCAAACAGCAGCTCACGATCCTCACCGGCCAAACCAATTTACCCACTCTGATCGGGCTTTTGAGTCGATGCAACCTTTTACTCACCAACGATTCAGGACCCATGCATTTGGCTGCGGCCCTGGACACTCCACAGATCGCTATCCTGGGGTCCACGGATGAGGTTGCTACCGGTCCTTGGAGTCCAAGGGCCCAGGTGATCCACAAACATGTTGAATGCAGCCCTTGCCTTTTGCGAGAATGTCCTATCGATTTGCGATGTTTCTCCCGAATCGAAGTAGAAGAGGTTTATGAGACCGCACGAGCTGCCCTCTACAACGGCCATTTTTCTGGATCGTGACGGAACCTTGATCGAGGAAGTCGGCTATTTACACCGCCTGGAAGACATCCGGATCTATCCCGAAGCCTTTGAAGCCGTGAAGAAGATTAACCAGAGTGGAGCCCAGACCATCGTCATCACCAACCAGTCGGGCATCGCCCGCGGTCTCATCACTCAGGAGGACCTGGAGCGGCTGCACCGCCGAATCAATGAGGCCTTTCGTCAAAAAGGGGCTCGCCTCGATGCCTATTACCATTGCCCTCACCATCCCACGGAGGGAACGGGAGAGCATACCCGGACCTGCGATTGTCGCAAACCCCAGCCCGGACTTCTCCTTCGCGCCGCACAGGAACTGCAGCTCGACCTGGAGGCCAGTCACATGATTGGCGATAAACTGCGGGACATCGAAGCGGGACACCGGGCAGGCTGTCAGTCCATCCTGGTGAAAACCGGTTATGGCCAGGAAGAACTGTTGCTGCTGGGCGACACACAAGCCTCAGGCTCTTCCTCGATCAACCCTGTGCAGCGACCGGACCACGTTTCAACTAATATTCTGGAAGCGGTGAATTGGATTCTGGAGCACAACCTTGAAGAACGATCTGAAACAACTCATTGAAACATTTACCCAGCTAAAGATCCTGGTTCTGGGTGATTTTATCCTGGATGAGTTCATCTTCGGGGAGATCTCTCGCGTCTCTCGCGAAGCCCCGGTGTTGATCCTCAACTATCAGAGCACCGAAACCGTTGCCGGGGGAGGCGCCAACACCGTTGCTAACGTCGCAAGCCTGGGCGCAGAAGTCATCCCGCTGGGTTTTCTGGGAGACGACCCTTCAGCCGATCTCCTGTTCGCCGCCTGGCCCGAAGGCATGGACAAGCGTTATGTTTTTCAAGATGCCACCTTTCAAACAACTCGAAAGGCGCGCATCCTTGCCGGCTCCTTCCATTCCTTTCGCCAACAGGTCGTGCGCATGGACTACCAGAATCCCTACCATCTTCAAGAGAATCATGAGCGGAAAATTCTCGAGTCTCTCACTGAACTCGTGCCTCAGGTAGATGCGGTCATTCTCTCTGACTACAGCCTGGGAAACATCACTGAGCGAGTGCGAAAAGCGGCCCTGCAACTGGCGGCTCAGCACAGTAAACTTCTGGTCGTGGATTCACGGGACAGCCCGCACATCTACAAGGGCGCCACCTCCATTACCCCCAACATTACGGAGATCGAAGCGGCCCTGGCTCTCCCTATCGGCCACGACTTGTCCCTCCTTCAAGAGGTGGGCGCTCGACTGGTAAAGGAGTGGCAACTGCAGGCCCTGCTGGTTACTCGAGGCAAGTTGGGAATGTCGCTCTTTGTTGAGGACAGCTTTACCCACATTCCCATTTACGGAAGCGACGAGGTGGTAGACGTTACCGGAGCCGGGGATACCGTGACCGCCAGTTATTGCACGGCTCTGGCCGCTGGAGGATCGTTTGAGCAGGCAGCGCGCCTGGCCAATTACGCGGCCGGTCTGGTGGTCATGAAAAAGGGTACCGCCACCGTCTCCTCGACTGAGCTTATCCAGGCCACCCAGGAAGAAACTTGACACAGATCCGTGACTAGCAAAATAAAGCCCCTGCAGGAGATCACTACCCTCGTTGCCCGGCAACAGGAGACCGGAAAAACCGTGGTTTTTGCCAACGGTTGTTTCGATCTTCTGCATGTCGGACACATTCGCTACCTTGAAGCTGCCCGTGCTTTGGGAGATCTTCTGGTGCTCGGTTTAAATGGCGACAAGTCGGTGCGCCAACTCAAGGGACCGGGGAGGCCCTTGATGAGCCAGGACGAGCGCGCTGAAATTCTGGCCGCACTGGAATGTGTAGATTACCTGGTCGTGTTTGATGATCCCACCGCCAAGGAAGTTCTGGAAACACTCAAACCCAACATTCATGCCAAAGGCACCGACTATACCCGGGAGTCGGTACCGGAAAGGGACACCGTTTTGTCCTACGGAGGCTCGATTGCCATTGTAGGGGATCCCAAGGATCATTCCACCAAGGACTTTATAAGACAGATCGCCGAGAGAAAGCCTTCCTCTGAACCCAAAACTCGCTCAGACTAATTCATGGATCAACAGAAGCTTTTGATCGTCAAACTGGGCTCGTTGGGGGATATCATCCATACCATCCCCGCTCAACAACGGCTTGCCCAACACTTCCCCCAGGCACAGATCCATTGGCTCACCGAACCTCCCTACGATGCTCTTCTGGACCAAATTCCCGGGATATCCAGAGTCTGGTTGGCGGATACCAAGAAGTGGCGAAGGAACCTATCCTCTTTGCCCGACAGCATCCAACTTATTCGAGCCCTTCGCCAACAGCGTTTTGATGCCGCCTTGGATTTTCAAGGCCTGGTCAAATCGGCCCTGCTGGCTAAGTTGTCAGGAGCAAAACGGGTCATCGGATTTGTGGCACACCAATCCCGGGAACCTGCTTCCGGTTACTTTTATTCGGAAACCGTGGTTGGAGACGACGGTTCGCGACCTCATGTCGTTGAGATCAATCTGCACCTGGCTCGATCCCTGGGCTGCTCCAAAAATGGAGCCAGCCCTCTAATCCCCCTGGAGATTCCCTCTGAAGCGTTTGATTACGTGGACGACCAACTCGGCAAAAACAACATCGATAAGCCGATTCTGGTCAATCCCGGGGCGGGTTGGGTGACAAAACTTTGGCCTCTGAGAAACTACGCCCAGCTCCTGCTTCGCATTCATCAAGAACTGGGGCATAGGATTGTTCTCACTTACGGGCCCGGGGAAGAGGATCTGGTCCAGGAAATCCAAGCGGTCACGGCACCCCACCCCATTGCCGCTTTTCCCACAACCTTCTTGCAGCTAGCGGCCCTGTGCCGCCGTTCTCGCCTGCTCATCGCCGGAGATACCGGGCCACTGCACCTGGCCGTGGCCCTGGGAACCCCAACCGTGGCCATAATGGGGCCCACCTCCCCCTGGCGAAATGGGCCCTTTAATGAAAAGGACCCCATCGTCAAACGTTATCTTTTCTGCTCTAACTCCTACAAACGCACCTGCAATCAATTTATCTGTATGAATATCCCCGTTCAGGAAGTTTTCGACGCGGTGACTCGGCGCCTGGCATCATGACTTCAGTCCAGAGAATCCGTGTTCCTGCCGGCTTTCTTTTCGCGGCTCTCTATCTTTACTTCTCCCAGCCTCAAATGGACTACCTGGTGGGAGGGCTGACTCTGGCTGTGGCAGGACTGGCCTTTCGCATCTGGGCTTCCGGTCACATTGAAAAAGGGACTCGCCTGGCAACGAAGGGTCCCTACCGATGGACGCGAAACCCCCTTTACTTCGGATCTCTCCTGATGGGACTGGGATTCACACTGGCTGGAGCAAACTCCGGGTTGCTGGGTCTCTTCCTTTTTCTTTTTCTTCTGATCTACATTCCCGTCATGCGCCGGGAAGAAGAGGAACTCGTACAAGCTTTCGGAGCCCACTACGAGTCCTACCGTCAGCGTGTCCCCATGTTTGTTCCCCACCTCAAATCTCCTGCTCCCGCTGAGGAGTCTGTCAGCCAGGATGGGCCGCGCAACTTTCAATGGAGCCGCGTCATCTTAAATCGCGAGTACAACACCGTGATCGGATTTCTGATCATTACCGCGCTGGTGTGGGCTAAAATGATATGGCAGTGAAGCGAGATCTTCTTTTCATCTTGGTTCTCTTTGTTTTTCTGGCCGTGGTCCTTGTGGCCGCGCCCCAGAATGCTCCTCTCGAGTTATTGGGAAACGGACAACACCCATCCGTGCCCTTCCAGGAGGGAGAAAAGCTTCGATACGAGGTGAACTGGAAGCCTCTTTTTCTCACTCCCGCTTTTAAAGCCGGTGAGTTGAGCTTCTCGATCCGTCAGTCCGAATACAAAGAGCATCCAACCTATACCATCTTTGCATCTGCCTTCTCGGAAGGTTTGCTGAGTTCGATCGCCGGACTGCAGGTCCGGGATACCTTCGAGTCTTATATCGATCGCGAAACCTTGCGTTCCTATCGGTTATTCAGGCAGGTTCGCCAAAATAAGCGCAAAAGAGACTTGGAGGTCGTGTTTGACTACGACCGCGATGCTATCCTGGTCCATGAGACCAATCTGGCCAAGGACCCCCCTGAGGAAGTCCGCAAGAAATTTGACGGAATTCCCGGACCCATCGCCGACGTTCTCTCCATCTTTTATGTAGCTCGCCTCCACCAGCTTGAGCCCGGCCAAGAGTACCAGGTTCACCTGAGTGAGCGGGGAAAGTCCAAGCAGATCCGACTGCAGGTGCAGACCCGGGAAACGGTGCAAACCGAAATTGGCGAGTTCGATGCCATTCTCGTCAGCACCGTGGGAGGGCTCTTCAGAGATGGAGGGGACTTCCGCATCTGGTATTCCACCGGCCCCTTACGCTTCCCCGTTCAATTCGAAGCCGATGTGAAAATCGGCACGGTCTACGGCAAACTGATCGGTCTGGAAACAGGGCAGGAGAGCCGTTCGGTGATTCGGATCGACTGATCCCGCTGACAGCTGACAACTGACACCTGACCTCAGACGGGAACTTAGAACTTGAAACCTGGAACGCATTGTCTCTGATCCGTGCCCCAACGCGTGGTACAATGAGGCTTCAAGTCCGGCAAGTAGAGAGGGTGATCGCCTTTTGGGCTTGACCCGGAAGGAGGAAAGTCCGAGCACCACAGGGCAGCGTGCTTCCTAACGGGAAGGGGGGGTGACCCCACGGAAAGTGCCACAGAAAATATACCGCCTGAGACTTCTCAGGTAAGGGTGAAAAGGTGGGGTAAGAGCCCACCGCTTCGATGGTGACATCGAGGGCACGGTAAACCCCACGCGGTGCAAGGCCAAATAGGCTCCGTTGCAACCTGGCCCGGTTCATCCATCGTTCATTCGGTGGAAGCGGAGCGGGTGAGCCGCTTGAGGATTGGGGTGACCCAATTCCTAGACGAATGATCACTGCCCTGCAAAGGGATACAGAACTCGGCTTACATCTCTACTTGCCGGAACAAACAACAGACAAAGTCCGCAAAACACTTCCGGCCAACATGACGAAGAGGTCAGCATTCGTCGATCCGCGATGGTACAATAGCCCTCTCTCGGATGGGGACGTAGCTCAGCTCGGAAGAGCGCCTGACTCGCACTCAGGAGGTCGAGGGTTCGAATCCCTTCGTCTCCACCAAACCAACCCCTTTAATTTCAATATGTTATCCAGGAACTAGACAGCACCCAGGACCTGATCAAAAAGCCCAGGGTGCGTATAGGGTGCAAAAATCACAGCCAGGTAGCCGTCTCACCGGCAATGACAGCCCGCTACTCGCACCTGTCGAAAGAATACGAAAGAGACGCTGTTGAGTCTCGGGATGAACTCCACGAGAATGCGGTCAATGGATAATTGGTTTTAGCTTTTTTACCTAACCCAATGAGCGGTCCAGTTATTACACGGCTCTTTGTGCCAGGTAAAAA
>PVMK01152728.1_pt1 | contig 28776 bp, 26 predicted proteins | sample 1853481 | NCBI WGS metagenome assembly PVMK01 (sample SAMN08533507, study PRJNA380276) | Marine sediment metagenome, whole genome shotgun sequencing project.
AGACCACAAGTTCATCAATTTGGTTAGAAAGCACTATTTTTGTGTTAGGAAATCCGGCTTTATCCAACATTGCCGCCGCCTGAATACTGAGATACGCAAGATCGCCTGAGTCAAGCCTTATACCCACAGGTTCATGTCCTTTACTCCTTAATTCCTCAAATACTACAATTGCATTGGGAATTCCGCTTTGAAGGGTATTAATCGTATCCACGAGAAGAAGACAATCGTCCGGATAAAGCTCTGCATAGGCTCTGAAGGCTCCCAACTCTCCTTCTCCCATTGCCATAAATACCTGCACCATACTGTGCCCATGAGTCCCTTTAGGTGGATATCCCAGAGAATGGGAAATTCCGACATTTGATGAAAAATCAGCACCGCCTATCAGCGCTGCGCGTACTCCTGCATTTACACCTTATCCTGCCCCCGTCGGAGACCGAACTCCAAAAGCGGCTGACCGCGTGCGGTATGTTTAATGCGGGCAGCTTTTGTAGCGATAAGAGTCTGATAATTGAGCTTGTTAAGAAGTGAGGATTCCAGTATCTGTGCCATCGCGAGGGGTCCCCGGATAACAGTCAGCGGTGTATTGGGATGAACAACCCTACCCTCGGGGATTGCAGACATTGTAATACTTTCATAATTACCGTATTCGCTTAACCAATTGAGAAAATCGTCTTTGAAAAGGGGTTCCCCTGTGAGGCCGGTTTGCGCTCTAAGGTGTTTGATTTCCTCCTCACCAAATCTGGAATTCATCATCCATTTTACAGCCCATTCAAGACCCGCATTTATACAGTAACCAGCTTGATGAGAGCCGTAGTCCGGGTAGCTGCGGAAGAAATGATCGAATTGTGACTCTTTTTCGTGAATCCCCGTGGTGAAATACACCTGGGCCATGGTTAGCTGGTATTGGTCGGTAAATAATATTCCTTCTGATGTTTGAGACCCTTTGCGCTTCATTAGTGATTAGTTTAGCACTTATAGTTTGAGTTACATACATTTTAAATATGGATTATTAGAACTAATAATCAAAGTTTCGCAGACAATATATTAAATAAGGAGAAATAGTTTTGTTAGGATAAAATCACCAACAATAATAAGAAGTAGAGCCACTACAACAGTCTCAGTTGTCGCTCTTCCTACTCCTTGAGTGCCACCCTCTGCTTTCATCCCTATATAGCAGCCGACAATTGCTACAATTATCCCAAAGAAGAAGGTTTTAGCTATACCGCTTACAAAATCTTCAATTGCGACCCACTCTAATATGCTTGAAATAAAGAGCCTGGGTCGAACGTCCAGATCAATATTAGACATGACCATAGCACCGAAGATGCCTGAAAAGTCAGCTATTATAGCCAGAAATGGGAATGATATAATCGCTGCAATCAGCCTTGGGGCAACCAACTTTCTGAGAGGAGTCAGCACCCATTGTTCTTAAAGCATCAATCTGCTCTGTAACTTTCATAGAGCCAATTTCCGCTGTAATCCCTGCACCTACTCTACCTCCTACAAGAAGCGAAGTAACAACAGGGCCAAGTTCTCTGACAAAAGAAAGAGAGACTACAGGTCCCACAACACCTTTTGCCCCGAACCAGGCAAAACCCCAGGCGAGCTGAACAACCATTACCATACCAATTGCCATAGCTGAAACTATAACGATTGGAATTGATTTAAATCCTATCTCATCTATTTGTTCTAGTATTAATCTACCGTTAAAAGGAGGGGTAAAACTTGCATAAAACGATCTGTAGAGAAAAAGACCTATTCTCCCCAAACTCTCGATTAAACCTATGATGTATGATCCGATTCTCTCTATGTAGTTTCCAAGCATATCTACAAGGCCTTAAACTGGGATACAAAATTATTAAAATCTACAATGCCAATTTCGAAGTGCTCTGGCGACGAGGCATAAGTAAAATCATATATGCATATACCCTTTTTCAAAACCACCGTTGCGATTTTAATTGGAACGTTATCTAATTTTCCAATGTAGATTGTTTTAAGTGCTTTCTGCCCATTGACAATGATCTCTTCCCGCTCTAGAGCTTCTTTACCCTGAATACCAATTAATAGTGATTCCGAAAGCGCTTTTAAACTGTAATTCTTCTTTTTCTCATTACAGGTTGAATTCACCGTCATAGTGGCATCAAACTGAGTGTTATTATAGGCTAAATCCCCACCCTCAATGTTATTTCTTTTCCATGAATTGGGCAGAGTGCCTATTCTGTATGATGTATCATCAGTTTGAAATACTTGCCCTTTTAATTCACCAGAATCATCAGAACCTGCCGAAGCATAATATCCGACGAATCTCGTAATCGAACAAGAATTCAAACAAACAATGAATACTAATAAAAAGAAATATATAAAGAGCTTGCTCATATAACCTTATATTTGGAGTTAGATTTACCGACCTTTGATTTGAACGTAAACAAACAAAACCCAAAAAGTGCCGATGGGTTCTCAATAATACTTGAATCTCTTAAAAAAACCAAGCATCTTAAACCCTGAAGGACGTTACTATTTTAAGGATGGTATAAGTTTGATTAAAGTAGAAATATACACAAGCACTTATTGTGCTTATTGTTATGCAGCAAAAGCTCTCCTTAATAAAAAGGGAGTAGAGTTTACGGAAATTAACCTTAGTAGAGATCCGGAGCTTAGAATTAAACTTGTAGAGAAGCATAATTGGAGAACAGTACCGATAATAGTAATTAATGAAAACTTGATAGGCGGATATGAGGAGCTCGTGGAATTAGAAAGACGGGGCGAACTGGATCAATTGCTTTCAGTTTAAATCCCCTGATGTTGACTCCCTTACAACTCTAAATTAACATTACACCCCCATGACGGTAAGAACCAGATTTGCACCAAGTCCGACAGGCTCTTTGCACATAGGCGGCGCTAGAACCGCAATATTCAATTGGCTTTTTGCAAGACATGCCGGCGGTGAATTCATATTACGTATAGAAGACACCGACCGAACAAGATCAACAGAAGAATCAATTCAAGAAATCACCCAGGCTATGGAGTGGCTCGGCCTTGACTGGGATGAAGGCCCCTTTAGACAGTCTGACAGACTGGATATATACCAGAAGCTTGCAAATGAGCTTTTAGAATCAGGGAAGGCTTACAAGTGTTATGTTACCCCTGAAGAGCTTGGAGAGAAAAGAAAAGAGGCTCAAAACAGAGGAGAAGTGCTGCGCTATAAACGAGAATGGGCCAAGGTAAACGAGGGGGTGGACAAACCCTATGCTATTCGTTTACAAACGCCCGATGAAGGAACTATTGAGGTGCAGGATTTATTAAGAGGCACAGTAACATTTGATGCAAAAGAGGTAGACGATTTCGTAATCTTGAAAAGAGACGGATTCCCGACTTATAATTTCGCTGTTGTAGTTGATGATGCCACAATGAAAATTACTCACGTAATAAGAGGGGACGACCACTTAATAAATACGCCTAGACAAGTCCTTATTTATAACGCTCTCTCTTATGAAATCCCTAAGATAGCCCATGTCTCAATGATCCTGGGCTCTGACAATAAAAGACTGAGTAAGCGCCACGGCGCAACCTCTGTCGTAGCATATAAAGACAGGGGTTATCTGCCTGAGGCAATTATAAATTTTCTTTCACGTCTTGGGTGGTCATACGGAGATCAGGAAATATTTTCTAAAACAGAACTTATAGAAAAATTCACTTTAGATAATGTAGGAAAGTCTGCAGCCGTTTTTAATGAAGAAAAATTGGACTGGTTAAACGGCTGGTATATAAGAAACAAACCACCTCAGGAAATTGCACAACTTGTTATCCCTATACTGAAAGAAAAAGGTCTTGAAGTAGAGTTAGATGAGAAACTCATAAAAATTATAAAAGAGTTAAGTCAGCGAGCTAAAACGTTACTGGATATAACAAATACTATAAATTATTTCTATACTGAGGAAATTGAGTACGAGGAAAAAGCAAAAAATAAATTTCTAAAAGCAGAAAATAAGCCTGTACTCCAAGACCTGGTAGATAAACTTTCTAATCTTTCTAACTTTAACATGGATGAAACACACAAGGTATTTGATCGAGTAATGGAAGAAAGGGAGCTTAAGCTTGGCCAAATTGCACAGCCCGTAAGAGTCGCGCTTACCGGTGGAACCGTAAGCCCCGGAATCTTTGAGGTTATGGATATTTTAGGAAAGGATGAAGTGCTAAAACGGCTTAATGCAGCTATATACGTAATCCCTAATGAGGAATCTTCTAACTAAACCTATCAAACTCAATTCTTATTCTATATTTGAACTAATTATGAGTAGTCAAAAAATCCTTTGCCGGATTTTCTCCCGAGCCATCCTGCTCTTACCATCTGGCGAAGAAGCGGAGCAGCGCGGAATTTAGAATCTTGAAACTCCCTATAAAATGTATCCATTACATCTAAAGTAATATCGAGCCCTATGAGATCTACTAATGCCAGAGGACCTATGGGCTGGTTCGTACCAAGCTTCATCGCCTTATCTATATCTTCAGGAGTACCAACTCCGTCCTGATAAGCAAAAACTGCCTCGTTTAACATTGGAACCAGAATCCTGTTAACAATAAAACCCGGGCTGTCTTTGGTCTTTACGGGTTCTTTGCCGAGAGCGAGTGCAAAATCATATGCAAACTGCACTGTTTCATCAGATGTTGTAAGTGTCTTTATTATTTCTACGAGTTTCATTACAGGGGCAGGATTAAAAAAATGCATCCCTACTATTTTATCAGCTTTGCTGGTGCTTACTGCAATCTCTACTATCGGAAGGGATGAGGTATTAGTGGCAAGAACAACATCGTCACCAGTTATATTATCAAGCTTATTATAAATCTCTTTTTTAACATCCATATCCTCAAAAACTGCTTCTATAACAAGGTCAACATCCCCCAAACCTTCAAAATCTGTAGTTTTGACGATCCGGCTTAGTATTGAGCTACTGTCTTCTTCGGTAATTGCTTCTTTTTTAACAAGTCTGCCTAGACTCTTCTCGATGCCTTTTATTCCCCTATCAAGTGCGGCATCAGAAATGTCTACCAATAAAACATCTCTATCACTAGAAGCTACAACTTGCGCAATTCCCGAACCCATTGTTCCGGAACCTACTACTCCCACTATCTTAATATCTTCAACCTTTTTCGACATATCTGACTCCCTCGATGTACACAAATGCGAAGTTGTTTTAGTATACCAAACTGTGAGTTTATTCTATACAGGAAAGATAAATATTTGAAACCCCGCGTTTTCAGAATTACAATACCCAAATGAAGGTAATAGGACTCACAGGGAATATAGCTTCCGGAAAAAGTGTGGTGGCATCGATGTTTGAGGACCTTGGCGCCAAAGTCATTGATGTCGACGACATAGCAAGAAAAATTGTAGAGCCGAATGAAACTGCATGGAAAAAAATAGTAGATACATTTGGACAAAATATTCTAAATCCAGACAGCACAATTAATAGAAAGAAGCTTGGTGAGATAATATTCAACGACTATGAGAAAAGAAAAATTTTAAATGATATAACCCACCCTAAGATCATACAAAATGCGAGAGATAAAGTTGAAAAATATAAAAACGAGATGGTCGAAGTAGTTATTATTGAGGCTGCGCTTATTGTGGAGAAGGGGGGACTTAAGGACTTAATAGAGAAGCTAATAGTAGTTACTTCAGACGAAGTATCGCAGATAGAAAGGCTAACGGAAAGAAACGGATTTTCCAAAGAAGAAGCTCTATCCCGGATAAATTCACAGATGCCAACTTCAGAAAAAGCTAAACACGCAGATTACATAATTGATAACTCAGGAACAACTAGCGAAACGGAGAATCAAGTGAAAAAACTTTGGCATGAAATAAGGACTCTTTAGAAGTTGAATTAGTAAAGAAAAGACACTTTGTGCTTCCTCTAACAATAAAAATGATTTCAACACCTTAGACTTGCCAACCATAGTTTTTCAGAGTAGATTTTTGCATCCTTAACAACCTTCAAAGGAGCATATAATGAAGGAAAAAATTGCAATACTTGAACAAAAAGAAAAAGATGCCGAGTCAGGAGGCGGGGAAGCCCGTATTAAGAAACAGCATGACAGCGGCAAACTCACAGCTAGAGAAAGAATCGAACTCCTTATAGATAAAAACACCTTTGTAGAATTGGACAAATTCGTTGTACATAAATGCAAAGACTTCGGAATGGGAGATAAAAAATTCCTTGGCGATGGTGTAGTAACCGGGTACGGAAAAGTTGAAGGTCGTCAGGTATTTGTTTATGCCCAGGATTTTACAGTATTCGGCGGCTCACTCGGAATGGAGCATGGCAGAAAGATATGCAAGATCATGGATCTTGCTATGCAGGTTGGAGCCCCTGTTATTGGACTTAGCGACTCCGGAGGTGCCAGGATTCAGGAAGGAGTAGAAAGTCTGGCCGGATACGCCGAAATCTTCTGCAGGAACGTTCTTGCTTCAGGCGTAGTACCTCAAATCTCGGCTATTATGGGCCCTTGTGCAGGTGGGGCCGTATACTCTCCCGCAATCACTGACTTCACTATTATGGTTAAAGAAACAAGTTATATGTTTATAACAGGTCCTGATGTAATAAAAGCTGTAACTCACGAAGAGGTAAACTCTGAGGATTTGGGCGGGGCCATGGTTCATAACTCCAGAAGCGGAGTAGCTCACTTTGCAGCTGAAGATGATAAAGATTCTATACTACTAATAAAAGAGCTTTTAAGTTTCCTCCCGTCAAACAATATGGAAGATCCGCCAAGGATTAAAACAGAAGATCCTTCGGATCGCCGTGATATGGGACTTAGAACTATTGTGCCTGAAAACCCCAATAAGCCCTACGATATGAAAGATGTAGTGACTTCTGTTATAGATGAAGGCTACTTCTTCGAAGTGCAAGAACATTATGCAAAAAATATAATTATAGGCTTTGCCAGATTGGCCGGTCGGGTTGTGGGAATTGTCGGAAATCAACCTAATGTGCTTGCGGGTTGTCTTGATATCGATTCCTCTATAAAAGGCGGCAGGTTTGTAAGATTTTGTGACTGCTTTAATATTCCTATTTTAACTTTTGAAGATGTACCGGGGTTCCTGCCCGGAACTTCGCAAGAATGGGGAGGAATCATTAAACATGGTGCCAAACTGCTATATGCCTACAGTGAAGCAACAGTTCCCAGAGTTACTGTTATCACAAGAAAAGCTTACGGTGGTGCCTATGATGTTATGTCCTCAAGACATATAAGAGGGGATATGACATTTGCTTATCCAACAGCTGAGATTGCGGTTATGGGCTCAGACGGTGCTGTAAATATTATTTCACGAGGTCAAATCGCACAGGCCGAAGACCCTGAAGCTGAAAGGGCTAAGCTAATAGAAGAGTACAAGGAAAATTTCGCTAATCCTTATAAAGCTGCCGAACTGGGTTTTGTAGATGAAGTTATCAGACCCGAAGATACGAGGCCTCGAGTAATTGCGGCGTTTGAAATGCTTGACGGAAAAAGACGAACAAATCCTCCGAAAAAACATGGGAACATCCCACTTTAACAACAAAGGAAATACTGAATGTTCAATAAAATATTAATAGCAAACAGAGGGGAGATAGCGGTAAGGATAATCAGAGCCTGTAAGGAATTAGGTGCTACTACAGTTGCTGTTTATTCAGACGCTGATCGTCGTTCGCTACATGTAGCTCTAGCTGATGAAGCGTATCATATAGGGGGCTCTGCTCCCAGTGAGAGTTATCTGGTTATAGATAAAATAATTGAAGTTGCAAAAAAATCAGGCGCTCAAGCCATACACCCGGGTTTTGGTTTTCTTTCTGAGAACGAAGAGTTTGCAAAAAGGTGTGAGAAAGAGGGGATAGTTTTTATCGGCCCCTCCGCGGAAGCCATACGACTGATGGGCGACAAGATTACAGCCAGAAAAATTGCACAGGAAGAAAAAGTACCGCTCGTTCCGGGATCAGACGGGGCAGTTACTGATGTTGAAGCTTCAGTTGTTGCTGATAAAATCGGCTACCCGGTAATGATAAAAGCCTCTGCCGGTGGAGGCGGTAAGGGTATGAGGCTGGTTAGAGACAAAGACAAGTTTGAAAGCTCACTTCGTATGGCTAGGAGTGAAGCCCGTTCTTCTTTTGGTGATGATTCGGTATTTGTGGAAAGATTTGTTGAACAGCCAAGGCATGTTGAAATACAAATAATAGCGGATACCCATGGTAACACAATACATTTATTTGAACGCGAGTGTTCCATACAGAGAAGACATCAAAAAGTTGTAGAAGAGGCCCCTTCCTCTGCAATAAGTGCCAAAATTAGAAAGAAAATGGGCGAAGTAGCCGTCAGGATTGCAAAAGCGGTCAATTACAGTGGTGCAGGTACTGTTGAGTTTATTATGGACCAGAGGGGAAATTTCTATTTTCTTGAGATGAACACCCGTGTCCAGGTAGAGCACCCTGTGACCGAAATGATTACCGGTTTAGATATAGTAAAATGGATGGTACGCATCGCTGCCGGAGAGGAACTACCTTTCAAGCAAAAAGAAATCGAAATGAAAGGCTGGGCACTTGAATGCAGAGTTTATGCTGAAGACCCTGAAACCAACTTTATGCCTTCCCCTGGGCTGCTTATATATGTTAAAGCTCCCAGCGGTCCCGGAATTAGGGATGACTCATCGATTTACAGCGGATGTGAGATAACTTCTTTTTATGATCCTATGTTATCAAAACTCGTAGTATGGGCAGACAACAGAGAGGCCGCAATTGATAAAATGGCATCTGCTCTCAGGGAATATGTAGTTCTTGGAGTAAAAACAAATATAGGATTCTTAATACGATTAATGAATGATGAGGAATTCAGACAAGGCAAGATCGATACAGGGTTTATAGAGCGCCACCCTGAACTACTGACTCCTGGAACAGTTGACCTTGAACCTGCTCTAATCGCAGCAGCGCTTGCTGTTGATGATATTGAAGAAACAGTGGATTCCGATAAACAGCCTCAGTCAAACTGGAAGCTCCTAGGAAGGAAAGCTGCCCTTTCCGGGGAGTTCATTAATATGACATATACATTTAAGATCAAAGACCAAGTCTATAAAATTGATATCGAGAAAGAAAAGGATCAAACCGTAATTCAGATTGATGGAAAAGATATTCCAGTCGAGTTTCAAAAAATCGACGATAATTTGTACTCTATCATTCTCGAAAACAAGTCCCTTACGATTGGAGTATCAAGAAACGGCAAAAATTTACAGGTTTTCATGGATGGAGACTTATATGAGGTAGAAGCAATTTCAGAGAGGGATCAGCGGAAATCTCCCCAGGAATTATCAGGGGTACAGGAAATAAAATCACCGATGCCAAGCCGTATTGTTAAAATACTTAAAGAGGTGGGAGATGAGGTCGAAGTTGACGAAGGCGTAATAGTTCTTGAAGCCATGAAAATGGAAAGCGAACTTAAATCCCCAATTGAAGGAAATGTAACCGATGTGTTAGTAAATGAAGGTGACTCTGTTGAAGCGGAAACCTCGCTATTAATTGTATCTTCTAAGTAGACTAACTAATTGCTTTCACAAAAATTCCATAAGTTACTAATATCGCCTTTAGCTCATAGACTGCTTTTCAATTAATGAAACTTTATCAACTAATACTCCAAACTCCTCAATAGTAAGAGTTTCAGCCCGCCTTGTTTTATCTATTCCCGACAACTCGAGCGATTCCCTCGCGGAATCTCTAGACATAATAGACTGAAGAGAATTTCCTATCATTTTTCTTCTAGAAGAAAACGCGGCTCTTACAACTTTCTCATATAGCTTCTCATCAGAAACTGCTGCTCTAGGGACTTTAAGCGGAACCAGTTTCAGGACAATTGAATCGACCTTGGGTTTCGGCCAGAATGATGCAGGATGGACACGGAACTCGGTTGTGATATCCATAAAAGTTTGAAGAAGCACAGAAATTGACCCGTATGTTTTTCCCCCTGGACATGCGGTTATTCTCTCACCAACCTCAAGTTGGAGCATTAGAACCATGCATGAGAAATATTCACGAGCTTGGAGCAATTTAAACAAAATAGGAGATGATACACTGTACGGGAGGTTTGAGATTGCCTTCATCTTTTTCCCAGAGTAAAAGCTGCTGAAATCAGCTTTTAAGGCGTCCTGATGTATCAATTCTACATTCGGATAATCCCGAAATGACTCGCTCAAATGCTTTACAAGCTTCTTGTCTTTTTCTATAGCTACTACTTTGCCGGCATTATCAGTTAATGCTAATGTAAGTGCCCCTAATCCTGGTCCTATTTCAAGAACTTCATCCTCTGATGATAATTCCGCCAATTCAATAATGCGGTCAATTACTCTTAAATCTTTAATAAAATTCTGTCCTAAACTCTTGTTTGGATAGGAATTTTCACTAAAGAAGAACTCTTTAGGATTAGTCAGGGTTTTTATCCTATTTGGCATTTATATTCTCGGGTTAATTGATAATGTTTTCTATGATATTGACAGAAAGGTAGTTGAGAACCTTGCCACATTTTTTTATTGGTTTAAGTTCCGAGTTCTTCAAAAGATATATCTTCATAGTGGTTTACTTTGTTTTTGCCTTGATTTTTAGACTCATAAAGAGCCCGGTCAGCTTTTTCTATTAAGGTTTCATTATCCGCAGCATTTTCCGGGTAAGTAGCAATACCAATACTCAGTGTAACATTCAGCTCATCGCCCTTAAATTTAAAGGGTATATTCTTAAGATTATTTTTGATTTTTTCAGCAACAGCTAACGAACCTCTTTTATTAGTATTAGGCAGGACTACAGCAAATTCATCTCCCCCGTATCTGGCTGATATATCAATTTTTCTAAGTGACTCGGTGAGTACAGTTCCTACAAACGACAAAACACTGTCTCCAGCCCTGTGTCCATAAGTATCATTAACATATTTTAAATCATCTACATCAATCAAGATTAGTGATGAACGCTCATCATATCTGTTAGAATGAGCGATGGTATAAGAAAGCATTTCTTGAAAATGTCTATAATTATATAATCCCGTAAGCCCGTCTTTCACAGCGAGCTCTTTGGCTTTCATGTAATTTAGAGAGGTTGTAATAAATTTAGCAGATTCACCGCAAACAATTTTTGTAAGACTGATTTCTCCTTCATTAAAAGGCAGCTTGTTCTTTCTGGCGATCACTACAGATCCAAGAACACTTCTTTCTCTATCTTGCTCCTCAGGAATCTTTTCAATAAGAGGATAGATTAAAACCGATTTTATATTCTTTACGCCCAAAGCGAAATCAACCTCTTTTCCAAATATGCTTTTATATTTAGTCCTTGCAGACAGGTCCTCTGTATTAAAGTAGTTTTTACCATCGTGCACTAGTCCTATGAGGGTGTTTGAATGAGGGATCTCTTTCCCTTGCAGATGATCCTTATGCTCTTCATTGACCCTCTTTAGAATACTCATACCGTCTGCCTCATTAAAAAGCGAAATCCCCACAAGATCCGCTTCTAAAACTCTTTGTAGCGTATCTACAAGGTGATCCAGCACGGCATCTACACTGTCTGTGGAATTAAGTTTTTGTGTGAAATCATAAAATGAATTAAGCTCCTGAGAGCTCAGTTTAACCTTTTCAGACAGCTGGAATCTGTCTATAATCTCGCCTATCCTATCTGATATTAGAGATATAATAAGTTTTTCTTTCTCCCCAAAAACATCTTGATCCATACTATCGACTATTAATATTCCCACTATATCCTGTTTGCTTTCAGGAACATTTTGTTCAGCCTTCATGAGTAAGGGAGTGGCAAGAAGTGATCTAACTGGAATGTCCTTAGTATAATATATAAGGTTCTTTCTAACATTTTTGATACTTGTTATTAAAACCTGGGTTTTTGTCTTTAGCACCCATCCAAGATATCCACCCCGAAAACTGACTCTTTGTCCCCTGTCGATATAATCATTGCTTTTAGATATTGAATCCGCTATAACAAAAAGTCCGTCATCCATTTTCATATAAAACAAGATACTGTGACTAGAAACTAGTTGGCTAAGAATCTCAAGCGCATTTTTTATATCTGCCCTCAGTTCTTTCACATTACTAGATTCACTCTGATCCTCTGCATTCCCAGAGATCAAATTGTGAAGCGAAATTTTCTTTCCACTACCTTTTTGGAAGATCTTTGACCCTAGTGCGAGCTTATTACCTTTGAGCAAGAATCCCAAAACTAATGTTGAAAGAAGGAGTATCGTGATTTGGTAGGGAAGTAAAGGACCTTGGAACTTAGTTATTTGAAGGATCGAAACTATAACAAAAGAAAGCCCGCCCGCCGGCCAGCCAAAGAGAAGAACTATCAAAGGTAATAGTACATAGGATAAGGGAAACAACTCATTTCCAAATATCTCTAGTAAAATTTCAAATACTAGGGCAAATAAGAGTGCAAATTCTATTTCATCTATTCTTGATAAGTTTCGTGAAGCGCCGGTTATGTAATTTACGGACTTATATACGACTGTAGATATTAAGAGAAATGCAGCCAAAATAGAATAAAAATTGATACTCTCAAAACTATTCTTATATATAAGGGCTAATACTAAGGTTGAAAGTACGACTATAAATATTTTGCCCGAGACATAGTTTGAGAGCTTAATTTTACTCTTTAAATCTATAGACTTTTTCACCTTTTTTAATCATCCCTAATTCTTGTCTTATGATTTTTTCCTTATAAGCTTGATCAGCATCAATCAATTCTATTTTTTTCATTAATTCGCTATTTGCCTTCTCTAGTTTTAGGGATTCCACTTTTACTTTTTCGTTCTCTTGGTGAAGAGCGTACACATGGGTAATTTCTTTGGCAAAAAGATATACCAAAAGAGAAACAACTCCGACTACTAAAATAATCCTTATTATAGTCCTTTCCATGTTATAAAATAGCCAAATCACCCGTAATGAAGGGATTTGACCTTCTCTCTATACCTATGGTTGTAAAAGGCCCGTGGCCGGGGTAAACATTATAGGAATCAGGAAGTGACATTAGTTTTGACTTTATAGAACCGACTAGCTCTCTCATTGAAGTCCCGCCTGTCAAATCTACTCTGCCCACGCTTCCTGCAAAAAGCGTGTCCCCTGAGATAACATGATCATCAATTAAAAGGCAGATACTACCCCACGTGTGCCCTGGTGTATGTAGGACCTTTGCTTTTAATCCGCCTATATCAATCTCGTCTCCTTCCTCGATATAGACGTCTATCTCAGGAACTCTGACATTGCCGAACTGCGGATATCTTGCTGCCGCTTCAGGTAATACTTGCAATACAGGCTCATCCTCCGGATGCAAATAAAATTTCACTCCAAGCTCTTCTTTCGCTTGTTGCACACCTGCAACATGGTCAATATGTGTATGAGTATTTACAATTTTGGTTATGTCCAATCCTGATTTCTTTATCTCAGCTAAAATCTCATCCATCTGTTCGCCCGGATCGATCAATATTCCCTCATTTGTCTCCTCATCCCCAATAATATAACAATTCGTTAGAAAAATGCCTCCGGGTATACATTTAAGAATCATAGTTTTAATAAACTCCCTTATAATTAGTTAATCGTGAATTTTTCAAACTGTGCTATGTAAGGCTGCCAATCTAACTGAACATCATTTACCTGGGAAAGATCGGGCCCTTTACAGCACCAATCCACTAGTCTTTGAAGCTGATCCTCATCTCCTTCTGCAATCACTTCTACAGTTCCATCCTCTCTGTTCCTAACAAATCCACTTAGTCTTAGTTCATTCGCCTTGTCTTTAGTAGAAGTTCTAAAAAATACTCCCTGAACCTTTCCGTGAATAATAAGCTGTACTCTCTTTTTATCCATCCAATAAGCTCAGATTACCAAAACCCTTAATTTCTGTCAACAATAGTTCGGCTTGGTTACTTAATTTTGACAGATTTCCGTGACTTAGAATGCAATCATTAAGAACATCTTTAATAATAATACACTACATTTTGACTTTGATACAAAAAGTGTCACCTCCCATAATTCAATATCAAATTGTGTAATTTCCCCTTAAAAGTCAATCTAAATATTTAAATGTTTGACAGTCAAAATCCGAAGATGTATTTTGTTTAGGTATGAGCGAATATAAAGCCTGGTTCAGTTGTATCAATGAAGAGTGTGGCGAAACATATCCATTGGATGAAATAATCTACCGATGTAAGAAATGCGACAATCTTTTAGAAGTTACCCATGATCTCAATAAGCTAAAGGAAACTTCGGCTCAAGAGTGGAAAGATATATTTGATAACCGCTACCGTAGACAGTCATGGCCTTACGGGAGTTCTGTATGGGGTAAAAAGGAATGGGTCTGCCCCTATGTTGAGGACAAAAATATTGTCTCGATGTATGAAGGAGCCACGAATCTTTTTTGGGCTGAGAGGTTTGGAAAACAGATTGGCATGGAAGACCTTTGGCTAAAAATGTGCGGAAATAGCCACACGGGATCGTTCAAAGACCTTGGTATGACGGTTCTTATATCGGTTGTACAACAGATGATCGCTGATGGCAAAGATGTACCGGCAGTAGCTTGCGCGTCAACTGGTGATACATCTGCTGCTCTTGCAGCTTACTGTGCCTCTGCGGACATACCGGCAATTGTCTTTCTCCCAAAAGATAAAGTTTCCGTTGCACAGCTTGTGCAGCCGATTTCGAACGGAGCGTTGGTCTTATCCCTAGATACTGACTTTGATGGCTGTATGGAAATGGTGCAAAACATATGTAGCCAAAACAATATCTATCTCGCAAATTCCATTAATTCTCTCCGAATTGAAGGGCAAAAAACAATTAGCGTAGAGCTCTGTCAACAATTTGATTGGGAAGTGCCTGACTGGATCATTGTCCCGGGGGGTAATTTAGGAAATATATCTGCTCTTGGAAAAGGTTTTTTAATGATGAAGGATCTTGGTTTAATTAACAAGCTGCCGAGACTGGTATGCGCTCAGGCTGAGAATGCAAATCCTCTTTATTTGAGCTATCTCAAAAATTTTGAAGAATTCCATCCGGTCAAAGCCAAAAAAACACTGGCTAATGCAATTCAAATTGGCAACCCTGTGAGTGTTAATAAAGCTATAAGAACCTTAAAAGAGTTTGATGGTATTGTGGGGCAGGCAAGCGAAGAAGAGCTTGCGAATGCCTCAGCACGAGTAGATAAAACAGGAACGTTTAATTGTCCGCATACTGGTGTTGCCCTTGCAGTTTTCTTGAAATTACAGGCAAAGAAAGTTTTCAAACCCAAAGACAGGGATTGTCATAATTTCAACGGCACATGGGCTTAAATTTGTTGAATTTAAGATTGGATATCACAAAAAAGAACTCGAGGGAGTATTTTCAAAATACGCTAACGCCCCACTTGAGCTTCCAGCTGATTATGACGTTGTAAAAGACGCAATATTTTCCAGGATAGCCGGCTAGTTAAACTAGCTCATTCTACAAAGTTTCTAAATATGAAAAATAATTTGACCGGTCTCTACGTCATAACCGACAAAAAACTAATTAAACGCGCCGGGTTCATTGAAACCGTTGAGAAGTCTATAAAGGGCGGAGCTCGTATTGTCCAGTTAAGGGAAAAAGATACTCCCCAAAACGAAATATTAAACTTGGGTAGAGAGCTTCTCAAGTTAACAAGAAGATACGATGTACCGCTTATTATTAATGACTCTCCTGAACTAGCAAAAGAAATAGGAGCAGATGGTGTTCATCTGGGCGGTGGAGATACTTCTATAAAAAACGCAAGAGCCATACTAGGCGATGAGGTTATAATTGGTGTCTCCTGTTATAACCAAATTGAAAGGGGGTTAAACGCAGTGCAAAATGGCGCCGATTATGTGGCATTCGGAACCCCATACTATACTCCCACTAAACCTGAAAGAGAGGCCACTCCTATAGAGGTTCTTAAAGAAGCGGTATATGTTATAAGCCAGATACCAATCTTTGCAATAGGTGGAATTACTAAAGAAAACGCCTCTGAAATATTAGGGACCGGAGTTGACGGCATAGCAGTGATTACAAGTGTATTTGGATCACCTGATCCTGAAAACGCAGCAAGAGAATTAGCTACCTTATCAAACTAAGAATTATACGGAATTAGAGAATATCCGAGAAATCTTTCCCTTTTCTTTTAGTCCCCACTCTCTCGGCAAGCGCGTGCGAAACGAGAGGAAGTGCAATAGTAGCGTCACAGTAACACTGTACCAAGCTACCCTCGGGATCCTCCTTACCCCAGGAAACTGCTTCTTCAAATGTGCACCCTGAGAGACCTCCCCACTGAGGAGAATCGGTCGTTATCTGAATAGCGTATTTATGAGGATAATAAGTTTCAGCGACACCTGTACCCTTTCTGTTTAAACCTGGTTGCCTGTTAGGAATTTGTCTATCTTCATACAAAAGATCGCCTGTAACAGCAAAGAGCTGAATAAAATCCTTAGGGACTCCACCACCTATATAAATAACAGCTGTATCTTTTACTGTTTCACCCAAAGTCATAAACTCTACATAGTCTTTAATCGCATCTATTGTTAGGCTGAACCCCTTACTCTTTGCAATAAGAGCTGCGTCACCATATGGGCTGTCTGCTATAGCGGGACAAAATATAGGAACTCCGTGCTCAGCGGCTTTTGCCACGATGCTATGAATATTTTTATTGTGGAGCCAATGACCGCAGAGTTGTAGCAGTTCTCTTGATGAGTAGTTATGAGACTCATCAAGCGTCAAGATAAACTCAGCTAAAAGCTCTGTCATAACCAGATAATCCGTCTCTTTCCCGTAAACATCATAATAGCGGTTAAGACCTTCTCTGAACAATATTTCGTTATCCGCCAAGTGAGAACCTTGCCAGTAGTCAAAGCCCATAGCATCTATTATATCTTCAGAAATATTCGCCCCTGTAGGAACTAGTATGTCTATATAGCGGTTTTCAATCAGCCAATTTATTATTTTCCACTGTCCTGTAGTCGAAAGTGAGCCTGCGTAACCAAGGAGAATTGTAACGTCATCATCATTTATCATCTGCTCTAACACGTCAACTACACGCGCCAAACTCTTACCCTGAAATCCCGTCTCAGCCATTTCTGAGAGTAGTTGGGAGACGGTTTTAGGCGCTCCCACTTCTATAGCTTTTACTTTCTTATTAAGAAAATCATCCATTTTAGTTTGTTTCTTAACTTTATCTGCCATTAGATATGGCACCTCCGTTTATTGCTATATGTAAATTGAAGCGATTCAAGATACCACAATAGCTATAAATATCAAAATCACCTATAGAGAAATAAAAACGCCGATTCTAAATAACTATATTGACTAACTTCTTTGGAACAACGATTACTTTCTTTGGCTCTTTACCAGCTATATAGCTTTGAACTTTCTCATCAGAAAAAGCAGCCTCTTTCATCTGTTCCTCATCTGAGTCTGGATCCATTGTAATTTGGCTCCTCACCTTCCCGTTTATCTGAACCACTATGTTAATCGCCGCACTCTCTACTAGTTCTTTGTTCCAGGTAATCCATCCTTTATCAACAAGAGTCTCCTCATACCCAAGCTCCTGCCATAGCTCCTCTGAAACATGAGGCGCCATAGGATAAATGAGTCTCACCATTGTCTCAACAGCTTCTCTCAGTACTGTCAAATCATCCTGGCCCGCGGGTTTAAACCTGGATGTATCGTTTAGTAATTCCATAATTGCCGCAATAGCCGTATTAAACTGAAACCTGTCGAGATCATTCGTTACTTTTTTTATTGTTTTATGTGTCTTTGTAAGAAGCTCTTTAGCAATCTTTGAAATTTTCTCTGGCTCAACATCTACTCCCTTAAGCTCCTCAATACCATTAAAAACATCAAAGATGAGCCTCCACATACGGTTTAAAAACCTGAACGATCCCTCTATCCCCTCATCACTCCAATCCAAATCCCTTTGAACCGGGGCGGCAAATAATATGAAGAGCCTCACTGTATCCGCGCCGTACTTCGCAATCATATCGTCAGGGTCAACGATGTTTCCTATAGATTTGGACATTTTAGCACCGTCTTTTATAACCATTCCCTGAGTAAGCAAATTCTTAAAAGGCTCGTCCAGATCGCACATTCCAAAGTCTCTGAGCGCTTTTGTAAAAAACCGTGCATATAAAAGGTGGAGTATAGCGTGCTCTATACCGCCTATGTACTGGTCAACAGAGAGCCAGTAGGAAACTTCATCTTTATCAAAAATACCCTCAGTATATTTAGGTGAGGCGTATCTCAAGAAATACCAGGAGGATTCCACAAACGTGTCCATCGTATCTGTTTCACGCTTAGCCTGACCACCGCATTCTGGGCAATCCGTATTTACAAAGCTATCAATTTTTGAGAGGGGAGACCCTCCTTTGCCAGTAAATTCGATGTCTAAGGGAAGCTCCACCGGGAGATCTTTGTCAGGTACGGGAACCACTCCACAGCTATCGCAATATATTATTGGAATTGGCGTTCCCCAATATCTCTGCCTAGAAATTCCCCAGTCCCTGAGCCTGTAATTAATCTGCCTCTCGCCTATACCTTTTTCCTCTATATATTCAATTATCTTTTCTTTTGCTGTTTGTGACTGAATATTTGTGAAATTCTTTGAATTGACCATAACTCCAGGCTCCTCAAATGCCCCTTCCATAGTGTCCGGATTCAAATCTACTCCTTCGGGTTGAATTACAACTTTGATTGGTAAATTGTACTCCCTAGCAAACTTAAAGTCCCTTTGGTCATGGGCAGGCACGCACATAATAATTCCGGTCCCGTATTCAATAAGCACAAAGTTAGCTATATAGATAGGAATACTCCCGCCCGTGAAAGGATTTATAGCATAGGAACCAGTAAAAACACCCTCTTTTTTTGTCCCTTCGCCTACTCTTTCAAGGTTGCTCTGTTTTTTGACCCTATTAATAAATTTCAGGACTTCCTCTTCTTCCGGTTTGCCTTTTATAAGCTCCTCCGCGAGCGGATGTTCGGGTGCAATACTCATATAGGTTACGCCGTACACGGTGTCAGGGCGGGTTGTGAAAATCTTAAGACTGTTCTCTTCTCCCAGCGATTCTTGAAGGGGGAATTCTATCTCAGCCCCGGTGCTTTTTCCTATCCAGTTTTTCTGCATAGATAAAACCCTATCAGGCCAGCCGTCTTTCAACTTATCCGTCCACTCAAGAAGCTCTTCCGTATACTCTGTTGTTTTAAAAAACCAGCCCTCCATCTCTTTTAACTCAACTTCAGATCCGCAGCGCCAGCAAAGTCCGTCTTCAACCTGTTCATTAGCCAGCACAGTTTCGTCAGACGGGCACCAGTTAACCGTAGTCGACTTTTGATAGGCAAGCCCCTTCTTAAGCATGTGAGTAAAGACCATCTGCTCCCATTTGTAATACGAAGGATCACAAGTGGCGATTTCTCTGGTCCAGTCATAGCTGAACCCAAGCTGTTTAAGCTGGGCCTTCATCTGCGAGATATTTTCATAGGTCCATTTTACTGGATGAACGCCACGCTCAATGGCCGCATTTTCAGCGGGCAGTCCAAAGGCGTCCCACCCAATTGGATGTAAAACGTTAAATCCTCTGGTTCGTTTGTAACGGGCTGTGACATCACCGATCGTATAATTCCTCACATGACCCATGTGTATGCGCCCGGAAGGATAGGGAAACATCTCTAAAACATAATATTTCTTCTTATCATGATCTACTTCAACCTGGTATAACTTCTTCTCATCCCAATAGTTACGCCATTTATTTTCGATCTCTTTTGCGTTATAGCTCTCTTTCATTTTTCGTTTATTTCACTCCAAAAAGTTTTATTTAGAATAGAATGATTTACCAGAAACACAAGAATAGTTCAAAGAATAAAATAGTAGGCTTAATGATTCGCGTTACTTATACCTAGCTCAACCCCTATAAGTCTTTCTCAGCCACCCGTCAACGCTTTCAGGTCCGAAGTCAAGAACAGCAGAGTAGTATGTAGCTTGATCAAGATTTAATTCGGAATCCTCTAGAGGTCTAAAGCCAAGTGGGATAATTACGGGTGCATAGGTGTTAATATCGACTACAGTAGTGTAAAGCCTTTTCAAATTAGGTCTGAGCTCCATATAGCTTCTTTTTACATCAAGCCAGCTAGCTCCTTGTGCGGCGCAAAGGGACTCTCCATATCCTTTGCTGAGCCATCTTCTTAGATACAGCGCCTTATCAGTAGAATCTAATGGATCTGATTCTAAGTGCCTGTACCATAAGTTAACTATAGGATCGCTTGAAAGACGATCCATATCTACGCTCTCAGGCTCACATAAAATAAAGAAAGCTTCAACTTCTCCCGTAATGTCTTTAACAACACTAAAACTTTCGGGATAATGTTTAAGCCAGTTTTCTATTATCTGTGCAGGTTTCCCGGGTTCTGACTCCAGTGTGATTTTTATTACATCCTCTTCATTCTCTGGAGAAAGCGGCTCAACAGAATAATTCACCGCACCTTTAGGAAAAAAAGCGTCTCTCACAATTGGGTTTTCAATTGTATAGAGTAAATCAGCAGTCGCTTGCCATAATGACTCTCCATGCTTCATAAGCGACTGCTCGTTAAGATAAACCCAAGCAGCCTTTTTATAACCCCTATATCTTTGGGGGTCTCTAATAGATAATTCTCGTGCTATTGTTTCCCTTACTATGTCATGGACTAAGCATCCTTCACCAGTAAGGCTAATAAAGGGTAGTTCTAATAGTTCATCAAAAATTCTTGCTTGGTAGTTTTCCTTCAGTAAATGTTTCAGAAGAGTATCGTCATAGCGTCTCACTATAGAAACGCTCTCAAGAGTTTCTCTAGTTTCTGTATTTAGGCCAAGCAGGAAGTCCTGTGTGAGCTGGTGAATTATATTAGGGAAAGATTTGTATGTTATCTTCCTAGCGGGTTCTGAAGTCACAGATTTTGCAGCGAGTTCAAGCGCCATTGGGTGACCGCGTGCAAAGGTGTATATATTTTCAGACTCCTCTGATGTTAAACCCCTTAACATTAAGAATTTGATTGAATCATCAGAAGACAACTCCTCAAGTTCTATGCTTTTAATAAGGGTGCCGAGACCAGAGCTTGTAAACCATGCAGTGTTAGGAGCGTGTCTTCCAACAATAATAGTAATAACATTCTCTGGTAGTGAAGGGATAAAGACTTTTCTTAGCCAAGTGTCCAGAAGCCCAAAAGCCTCATATGTGTCTAACACTAATACAGTCCGCCCTTTGGTCTTTTCTAATTTCTTAATTACCTGCTGCAAAGTAATTTTGTGCCCTTTTACTTTCAATTCCCTTCCAAATGCTGATAGAAAACCAGTTTCAGTAGGCTCAATTTCTCTACAGTCCATTAAAATGGAATTAATTTTCGAGTCTAAAGAATTTATCACTTCTTTTACCAAACTTGTTTTCCCAATACCCCCAATCCCGTGAACAAAAATTACATAGTAATCAGTTTTCTTAGATTTGATCAAACTCTTCAATTCTTTGATTTCTTTCTCGCGTCCAACAAATGAACTTTTGTATGCCTGAAGTAAACGATCTGAGATCCTCTTTGTGCCTGATCTGTAGTCTTTTATGCCATACCTGTCTATCTTTTTTATCAATCCCTGCCTGGAAATACCAAGCATATCAGATGCTTTAACTCTATTACCCTTACATATTTCAAGGGCTTCTTTTATCATATGAATTTCGAGTTGTTCTACGGCCTCAGGTAACGATTTGCCTTCACTCATCATACTCTTATTAGTTTTCTTCTTAAAGAATTCTAAAACGTCTGGAGACAAATCTTTTTCTTCTATAATCTTTCCATTTGCCAGAAGAGCGGATCTTTTAACCTCATTTTTCAACTCCCTTATATTGCCGGGCCAACTATAATTTGAAAGACTATCAACAGCTGAATCGCTGAAAATCATAGGATCCATATTCAATTCATCGCAAAGTGCATTAAGAAAGTGCTCAACAAATAGGGGGATATCCTCCCTAATCTCTCTTAAAGAAGGCATTCTAATATGAACCTCATTTATTCTATAATAAAGGTCCTCTCTAAATTTCCCCTTTTTTATCTCGGAAAGAAGATCCTTGTTTGTGGCAGAAATTATTCTTAAATCAACGCCTATTTCCTTTTTACCGCCAACTCTCTTTAGATTTCTTTCTTGAAGCACTCTGAGTAACTTAGCTTGAGCTACTAAGCTCATATCTCCAATTTCATCTAGGAACAAACTACCTCCTGATGAAAGCTCTATCTTACCCTCCCTTTTCTCAACACCTGTTGCAACGCCCTTTTCTATACCAAATAGTTCGCTTTCCAAAAGTGTCTCGGGTATTGCTGCGCAGTTAATATCAATAAAGGGGTTTCTATTACGGGAACTTTTGTCATGTAACAAACGGGCTGCGAGTTCTTTCCCGGTCCCACTCTCACCAGTAATAAGAATGTTAGTCGGCGTGTCAGCAATTTTTATAATAAGCTCTACTACTTCAGCCAGCTTAGCGCTTGAACCCACAATCTGAGAACTATTTTTAATTGAATCCTGCATAACAATTATCCTATAGCCATTATACCACTTTAGATTTTTTTAATTCAATATAGTTTCAAATTCTTATAATTTAAAGGAATGAGGCGCCGTTAAGTATTAATATCCGGCGCCTCTAAAATTCCTTACCTATAATCTTCAGCTTCGAGCTTGCCCATTGGATAAATACCCTCTACCGGAAGGTCAGGAGCACCTTTCCTAAGGAGATTGGATATTGAATTAGTATCTTTAGCATCGTACTGACAATAGAGAACTGTTATCTCCCCTTTGTCATTGAGCTGGGTCCAGCTGTCTATCCAATAAGCATCATTACTGTTTTCGGCTCTGCACGCTCTAGCCGCCTCAGTAATCTGGTCTTTAGTTATAGGACTTTCTAATGGATGAACTGCAATAAATTTCATTTTAATACCTCCTTAAATTTTATTAATAAAATCCTAGACTGCTCTTGCTTGTTCTAATGAACTTACAACTTCAAAACCTCTTGTAACCCTTGTTGGCTGATCCATCACATCGAATACTTTGGAAGAGATGTTTACAAGGTTAGGATGAGTTGCTACAGCATTAAAAAGCTCAGATTGAGTAAAGCTTTCCAGTGCAGAGCGGTTTTCCCACAAATAAACACCGCCGAAAGTATTATTGGCACTGTCGGAAAGCCAAAACTTAGTCAGAAGTCCCGGTATTGCAGCAAAAGATTCTGCTAAATTGTCACAGGTTTGCCCATATTCCTGCTCACTCATACCACTTAAATTAAAGTTAATAATTTGTACGACTAACATATTGATTACCTCCTTGAGATTTTATTCACACATATTGCAACCTGCGTGCCAAAACGTAACTATCTGTAATCATTATATTTTTTTATTTAGATGTAAACCATAGTTACAGATTTTCAAAAGTGAGTAAAAATAAGAACTTTAATAGATAGTGAAAAAAGTATTTATTAAGAGGAGTTAACGCATTAAAAAAATGGTTTTAGTGTAATTGATGTTTACACTCTTAACATTTTCCACAAAGAAATTTTGACTATTAAGCGGAGCATATCATGTATCCCTGTTTCAGATAATTACCTCTAGCTTTTAAAATAGACCCTCTTGTATTATATTAAATGAACACGGATATGAGCATGAATACTGACCTAAAAGAAATAGTAGAAAAACTCAAGAGGTATCTGGAGTTCCAACAATCTATGGGCATAAAAACCGTCCCCGCACAGAAGATTGCAACTCAAGAAAGTGCGCCCACAGTTTACGAGAAAATAGAACCAAGGACCGAGATAATAGATAAGAAAACTAATCAGGCTGATGAAGATATTATTACAATTGAAGAACCGGTCAATCTGTTTGACGCTACGAAGACCATGACGCTTGAAGAAATTAGGGGGGAGATCGGGGACTGCACCAGGTGTAAGCTTCACGAAGGCAGAACAAACCTTGTATTCGGAGACGGGAATCCCAAAGCAAGACTCGTATTTGTAGGAGAAGGTCCGGGGCGTGATGAGGATATGCAGGGTAAGCCTTTTGTGGGACGATCCGGGAAGCTACTAACTAAGATAATTGAAGCTATGGGGCTTAAGAGAGAAGATGTGTATATATGCAACGTTGTAAAATGCCGTCCCCCCGACAACAGAACTCCAGAGCCCAATGAAATGTCTACATGTGAGCAGTTCCTATTTAAACAGATAAGATTTATAAAGCCTGAAGTTATAGTTTGTTTAGGCGCTACAGCGGCAAAGTCGATCCTCAGAACAAAGGCCAGCCTTGGTAGTTTGAGAGGGAAATTTCATATGTACAGCGGAACAAAACTTATGGTAACATACCATCCTGCGGCGCTGCTTAGAAATCCTCATTTTAAAAAACCCGCCTGGGAAGATATGCAGATTGTGATGAAGGAATTAGGGCTCCCGCTTCCTAAGAACTAATTATCCAGGGCGATTAGCTCAGTGGATTAGAGCGCTGGCCTCCGAAGCCAGAGGTCGGGGGTTCGAATCCCCCATCGCCCGCCACCACTTTATTTAATGCTTACAGTTAGTTAGTTCAATAATGGTATTGTCGCTTAAAGGGTCTATATCTGCCTTAGTGTCCAAATAGGTGTCCATAGTGGTTATTTTCACATGTTTTCCGAGCTTTTGTATAGCCACTCTCTTAGCCTCCTCTTGAGTATGACTATAACGCTTTAACATTGATATATCCTTATGACCTGATAGAGCCATAACAGTAGCGAAGTCTTCTTTTTCATTTACAATTAGATTTGATATAAAGGTATGCCTGAAATCATGAAATCTACCCTTTTCAATACCCGAATTTCTTAATGCCGTACTCCAAGCTCTTTTCCATGCAGATAGCGAGGTATACGGGTTACCATCTGGTGTCGTAAATACATATTCACCAATAGCATCATTTTTCATCTCTAGCAGGCTATCAAACAGGGATTCGCTCATAGGAATAGTTCTTGGCTCATCGTTTTTTGTTTCTGCAACATAGATAGTTTTATCTTCAAAATCTATATCTTGCCATCTGAGCCTAGCTATTTCAGAACGCCTCATACCAGTCAAGTATGCACATAATACTATGGGTTTGAAATGACTAGAAGCAGATTCATAAAGCTTTTGAAATTCCAAAGGCTTGTAGGTTCTAGGCTTAGTCTTAGGAACCTTTAAGAGCTTTATACCCTGCACAGGGTTCTTGCCTACCTTTATGCTTAAAACTCCTTGTAGGGCCAGATTAAACATCCTTCTCATAACTCCGAGTTCTTTATTTATTGTCTCCTGCTTCCGACCCTGCTTCCTCCTATGAGATTTGTATTTCTCGACCTCCCATAGGCTTAAGGAGTAAATATTCTTACCGCTGAAGTGTGTTAATAAATTTTTACATGCCGAATGGTCTCTTTCTGGTGACTTGTGGTTTTCATTTGCCCATTCAAGATAAGCCTCAATTAGCTTTTCAAATTTCACTGGCTTCTCTGTCTTTGTAATATCAAACTTACCCTGAGCTATCTCAGCCTTCCTGATAGAGAACGCCTTTTCAGCGTCACGTAGCGTGATTGTGGCGGGATCTTTACCTGTGATATTTACGACCTCCCTTTTCCTTTTCCCATTTACATAATAGTCTATGTACCAGCGGTTCCCCTTTACATATACACCCATTACTTGTTAACCTCCTTAATATGATTTTTATGCTCCAGAGCGCCAGATTCCTTATCTAGCCCAATCATATCAGACTCTCTGAGCAACCTGCTTCGTAATCTTTCCCTGTCGGCTAAACCAGCTTTCAGATTATTGTAACGGAAGTGACGGCTATTCTAGCCTATATGGGAAGTGCGCAAGAAATTTCCATAGGCTGATAGTAAAGTTCAATAATATTATCTGTATACCCTAGATTTACCGTCACATACGTCACACCTGTCCAGTCTCCTATTCTAGTGTAGTCGCCCACACCTACATGTCACCACTTTCCTTTTCATCAGACAACACAAATTCCTTCTTTACAATTAGAAAACGCTTTGATTCACCGCATATCCTCTCGGTTCTGGTATTTTCTGTCCCTCTCGTGGACAATAGTCCTTTTTCTCTCATCATTCGGTAAAGCGTGTGACTTTTAACTGGGAAATGTCTTCCCTCTGACCTGCAGAACTTCTGAATAGCGTTCCATAGTGCTGTTGGTATAAAGTAAACATATTCATTGTCGAAATAACCCAAAAGCTCTGAATCAGCATCGCCAATATAATTCGTAGACAGCGTGCGTGCTGTTGTATCTTTTTGTTTAAGCGCAATCTTGCCTTGCAACAAGAGGGTTGACACAATGTCTTGGAGCTGTTCAACAGGGTCCTCTGATTTAAGCCGGGCTTGAAGATTCTCAGCATTTTCCATAAACACTTCCCAAGCATCCTCCCTTAAATAATAAACTTCCTTGTTCGACAATACCTTTTTTTCTCTAACCCAATCTGCAATCAGGTTGATTGAATACTGCTGGAAGGCAACTTGCTCACATAACTTTAGGTGATTTAGTTTTCCTGTCTCAACCGCCTTCTGTCTTAACTCCTGAAATTTCATATCAAATTGTTTCTGAATGTTATCTATGTCCTTTCTCACCCAGTGGATAAAAGAGCTCATAGCATTGGGGAGAAGTGTAGACTTTTGTTGGAACGTAGTGAGTTTTCCTTTTTCAATATCACCATTCCCAATTTGAATGAGTAGCACTCTTGCCAATGTGCTTTGAACAGATGGCATCTCTTCTCCCGTAATCATGAGAATTCCACGGGGTTCATATCTACCCTTTTCTGTGGAATCAGCATTTAGTCGTGACCTTCCTGTATGGTTAGACGAAGCCCTTATCATTCTTTGGGCTATTCCCTCTTTAATCTGGGCATCTGCGAATCTGCTTGAGGGGTGGAAATCATCTAAAAGCATTAACACATCTTTAAGAATGAAAGCACGTCTCTCAAGAGAATTTGCTGTATCCTCGAAACTTGAGAGCTTATCTGGGTCGAACTCACCGAAATGACAAAGACCAGCAATAGCAATAGTCGTTTTGAATGTGCCAGTAGGTCCATGAAGATAAGGCACGAAATTTGGCATAGGTTTGATGAGGCTAGTCAGACTAGAAAGATAAACGATGCTCAATAGGGGGATTGTTATGGCTTTTTTCCCAATGTCTATAAATCCCAAGGAGGCTGTTATAGCCTCTTTCTCATTTACGGGTTCTAACGGCAGAGCGTAGCGCTCTAACTCCTTTGGCAACCTTACCTTTACGTTTTCATCCCCGATAGCACCCAGAAGCTGTTAGGTATATCCATGCATCACCCCTTTTTCTCCACCCGGTGTGAATGTAGACAGTTTCGGTTGTTGGACAAGAGTTCACCTGTATTTCATGCCTGAAGTAATCCTTGCTCGAATGGCTAGGCTCGATAATAACTCCTGCTCCCCATTGGCATAACCAGTTCATACTTGAGAAATAACTCGCAGGCACCTCAATTATAGGTAGTGATACATCTTTTATCTTTCCTGATATTAGATATAACCGTTTCTCATGGAGCCCATCATCTTCAATTATTTGTTTCTCTATTCTTGCAACTATGTTAGCAAGCCTAACTGGAATGGGATAACCTTCCTTCTGTGTTAGCCGGCAGGTATTGCCGTCTTCATCAACAAAGTAGCTACATCCACTGTCATGGTTCTTTTGCTTTTTTACATCCTTTGCTTTTTTCCTAACATCTTTGAGAACTTTTATAAGGTTATCCCTTTCTTTAGCCGTGAGCCCAAAATATTCTTTAACTCTAGTGCTCAGATAATTCTCTCCAATACCATCTTCAAGACCAGCAAGTTCTTTTATCAGGGGTTTGATTTTATAAGGAAGTAATTCTCTTGCTGTATCTGTGGGTATATAAGTAAGCAGTGTCTCTAGAAAAAGCAGGTTTGTGTTTTCAACAGGCTTCAGTTTACCTACCAATTCTTTAAACGCACTCACACCTTGTGCCACAATAAAATCATCAGCACCGGTCTTACTTAGGGAATCTATTTTTGGTAAAACTCCGATGCATACGGCAGCCTGTCTTTCCATAAGTTCTTCAGTCAGCCTCACTCCCGCTTTTAGCACATGTTGGTTTCCTCCATAAGTCTCAGTAATTGCGTCTGAATCGAGGATTATGGTAATATGCCTATCCACAAGCTCGATATTATCAAAATCTGGTAACAGCTTCTTATTACGACTGAAACCCCAAACTCCAGAAAGTCCGATGCAAGGAAAGCCTTCTTGGGTTAACTTTAGGGCTTTGAATTCTCCTTCCGTTATATAAAGAGGAACCGAAGAATCCTTTAAAATAGGCTCTACAGCCTTTGGGATATAAAGCCTGTTTAGGGAACCAGATGGGGATAGATACTTTGCTGTTTTACCTTTTGAATTCTTTAAGGGTTCATCTAGCCTAGTCCGACAAAACTTATCTTCATAGGGTATGACAATACCGGATGAATTAATGTCGCTTCTTTTCAAGAGTTTATTAAGCTCTTTAGCATCAGCAGTACGAAGACCAGCTTCTTTTATAGTTGCTTCACTTAAACCATGTTCATTCCTTAACTTATTGTAATGATGGTCTGATAGTGGTAACTTGTAATTATTGTTTGTAGTTTGTTTTTTACGCCCTGTAGATGTTTCAGCATTTGCAGGGCTTTTTATTTTATCCTTCATTTTTAACCTCCTTTTTATTGTTTACTCTTCCA
>PVMK01158921.1_pt1 | contig 28769 bp, 23 predicted proteins | sample 1853481 | NCBI WGS metagenome assembly PVMK01 (sample SAMN08533507, study PRJNA380276) | Marine sediment metagenome, whole genome shotgun sequencing project.
CGTCACGAAATAATCAGTCAGGTTCTTATGATTATCTTATTATCGGCAGGATACTATCCAACCCGGGCTTTCTCCTATCGAAAAATTCAGTGCATTACTAGGTTAAAGATAGACCGGCATACTTCCCAGAGCTGACCTTCATATCAAAGGCTGGTGCTTGCCAAGAGCGGAAAGTTTTAACGTTTCGGTTCAGCGGCCGCGTGGTAAAGCCGCCCGCTGCAACCGCTTGTTGGCTGAGGCTAATGACCAAGTTTTTCGATGTTATCTGGCTTCCAAGCCTGCTCGAAGTAAGCCTCGGTAGGAGAGTAAAGTCGAACACCGGCAAAATATCCTCTTCCAGGAACTGTCTTGATCCAGTTGGCATTTTTGTCCCCAGGTGGTTTCGGGCCTAAAAAGATGTCGGCTGATCCGTCTTTGTTATAGGTCACCTTCTGGTTAGAAGCCACCGAAGGAAAGGGCTGACCATTATCCATCAGCACCCGCGTATCGGCATCGTAGAGTACGATCGACCAATAATTAGCAGCTGGCACATTGGGTGGAAAATGGACGCGATAGGTATGCTCGCCCGTCAGGTAATTGCCGTCTGAATCGCGTGGGGCAAGCAGGTACTGAGATCCTTTACCCGGCATCGCAAGAACCATCGCTTTGCTGGTCGAATAGGCCTTGTGGAAAAATGCGATGGATGCATCCGCATTCTTGTATGTGTCTCCTTCAAATACGGGGCTACCACCAATAAATACTTGCTCCCAATTGCGATCAGCGTAAATCTTAGGTTTAGGTCGGAAGTCGTAACTAACTGCTGCAGCCATTTTGAAGCCCACCTGCCCCGCCTTTTCGAGCAGCGCTTTTTTATTGGCATCCGGCTTGAAGGTTTGCCCTTTGACGATACCGATACCCGCCAGTAAACCTCGCATGTAAAAGTCTTCTCGAGCCACGGTCTCGTAGTTGATAAAGTCCGCGAGACGTTCGAAATATTCCAGACCACGAGGAAAGTCGCCGTCCATAGGAACACCAGAGGCGTTAGGGAATTTCATCTTCGGTGGGTTACTGGCCTTAGTAAGTGGATAAATTTTTGATTTTTCCAGCAAGGCGACGCCTTGGTCAGTCTTGCCATCTACCAGGAACGCACGCAGAAAAATGAAGACGCCGTAGGTTGGGGATTTTTTGGCGTAATACCCATCGGGGACATCACCTTCATAGCCCGGCGGCAGTATGAGATACTTACCGCCCTTACCCTTGTCCGGCCCCGCTGTACCGATGTCAGTGATCGGACGATGCCACATATCATCGAGCAAGCCCTGTAGCTTGGGCGGCGAGTCTATCACCATAGGACCTTCTTTTTTTAAGTCCAGCCAGGCAAAGGCGTAGATCACGTCCGGGTTGGCTGTAGTGAACAGCATGTTGGAGTCAGGACGATTCTTTGTGATGATAAGCACGTTGGAATCATCGCTGAAGGCATTGCGTTGTCCTTCACGCATGGCGTACATGTTCATGGCTGGAAGCGCCCAGAGATAAGATTGTACAGCGCGCTGAAAAGCCAATTCCTCATGCAAAATATCCGCAGTGTCTTGTGTGGGGTAGTTACCAGGAAATGGCAGGTTGGCCAGTGTATCCCAACGGGTTGTTTCGGCCTGTACCGTTGACACAAAGACGGTCAGTCCATACACAGCAAGTAATATCACCGTGTTCATCAAATTTGCTTTCACTTTACTCATTTGAGGTCTTCCTGTTTTGATTTGTCTTGTAAGCTAGAGTTTCGGTCATATAGATGTTAGCTGACTCTATTTCCATTTGGCCTTCTCGAAATCCGGTAGCACCCAACTCCGATCAAGGTATGCCTCTAGCGGACCGTAGAGTCGGAAATAGCTGAACCAACCTTCACCGGGATTGGTCGGAATCCAGTTCTGCTCTTTCCCTTTGGGCGGTGTCGGTCCGAAGTAAATAGTGACCGAACCGTCATCGTTCTTGATGAGGTCCATTCGTGAAGAGCGATCGGCAATCTTTTGCTTGTTCTGGATCAGGTAACGGGTATCGTTGTGGTAAACGGTGACGGACCAGAATCGTTTGGCGGGTACATTTGCAGGCACCCGAAGGGTGTAGGATTTGGCACCATCCAGCCAATCATCGTCCTTATCACGATAGCCGCCAAGGTAGGTCGAGCCGATTCCTGGACGTGTCGAGGTCATACCTTCCGAAGATGTCAGGGCTTCGTAATACCAGGCCGCCCGTTCGTCGAGTTGATTGAAGTGCTCAGCACGCTGATCCAAGTTGTGCGCTAGCGCTAAATCCCATCTCGTACCCTTGGCATAGAAACCTGCAGGAAATCTGCTGTGAAAGTTGTTGGCTCCGGCCATCGCCTCTCCAACAAAAACGGCCTCTTCCAGAATCTTCTTCTGGCGGGAGTCTGGTTGGAATGGTTTGCCTTTTTCAATACCCAAGGGAATCAGGGTGGCTAAATAGAAGCGGTCCCGCTCTTCCACCGGCTCATGGTTTATAAACTCTGCCAGCCGTTTCCAGTATTCCATTCCCCGCGGCTGATTGGAACTCCACGGACGCCCTGCAACTGGAACGATTTTGGTCTTGGACGGGTTCGCTCGGTCCATGTAAGGGTAAATCTGCATACCCTTCCCAATTTTTTCCCTAAGCTCCGGGTCCGTCTCCAGAATGCGCATCAAGTAGAGAACGTAGTTCGACTTGGAGATGACCACGTTGTAGTCTGACACGTTATCCGGCACTTTTTGTCCCGGCCCGACGATAAGCTGTTTCCCTCCCTTGCCTGCGAATTCACCAGGAATACCCAGGTCGGTGACGGGGCGTTGCCACATGTCATTAACAAACCCGGCGGTAGCTCCTGCTGGTTCGCTTATGACAATCGGCCCAGAAAGGGAGAGATCGTGCCAACCAATCATGTACTCCGTTGTCGCATTTGCCGTGATGCCATGACTAGCATCATCATATCCTTTGACATGAATAAGATCGCCGAATCCCGCGCCAAGGTCTTCCTGAAATGAGAGAACAAAATCCATCATGGATATGGCCGGCAAAGACCAGATATATGCCTGGCACGCACGCTGAAAGTCTCGCTCATCGTAGAGCCTTTCCAGTGTCTCATGGTCCGGATAGCCGTTCTCAAAAGCCAGCTTGCCGATTCTTGTATCACGCGTTTCCATACCGCCTTGAGCTTGAGCTCCTTCGTACAATACGAGTGATATCACCGCGGTGAGGAGGATTGGGATTACTTTCAGCTTGTTCATGCCTTTTTGCTCCGTGATCTGGAGGGACAGCGTTGGGATCAGTATCAAAATTTCTCGTCACACAAATTAATTACAGTGTAGCTGAAAACTACCAGCTCATTGCTTCCTTAATACCAATGGTTGGTTTTAAAGAAATATACATCACGTGCCGCTAAGTTCTGATTAACAAAGCCCTGTCATTAGAATGGGTACTTATTAAAATACCCCGCCTGTTGCTCGAACTGTCTCCTTCGGGTTGTGGATTCAACTGGTCAATAATGAAATGGGATCCAGCGTCCGGAATGAGTTCTGAACGGCCTTCCTGGGCAGAAAGGACTGCTGCGCTGCAGTTAACCCGATTTCAATAGCTCTCCGGCGATAATGATTTTGCGAACCTCCGTGGTCCCGGCACCAATTTCCAACAGCTTACAGGCACGGTAGAGGCGGTTGACTTCCATCTCCCACATAAAGCCGCTGCCGCCGTGGATTTGTACCGCCTTGTCGAGAATTTCACTGCAGGAATTGGCGGCAAACATGATTGAGGCGGCACTGCGTTTGTGAATTTCACCGCGACCACCGCCCCCCGTTTCAAGATTGCAACAATCGCTCATGACGCTGTAGCAGAGCAGGCGTGCCGCTTCCAGTTTGGTGTACATCTCGGCCAGCATGCCCTGGACCAACTGGAAGGTCGCAATGGGTTTGTTAAATTGCTGGCGCTCCTTGGCGTAGTCCACCGCCAATTCCAATCCGCGACTGGCTATACCCAGGCACATGAAGGCGGCAATGGCGCGCTCAATATCCAGTCCGCTCATGGTAATGGCAACGCCGTTGTTTTCATCGCCAACCAGGTTCTCGACTGGTACTTTGCAGTCGGTAAACACCAGTTCGCCGGTCTGGCTGCCGCGACAGCCCATCTTTTCCATTTTTTGCGCGACGGAAAACCCTGGAAAATCTTTTTCCACGATAAAGGCGGAAATACCGTGCGCGCCTTTCTCGGGTGCGGTTTTGGCATACACCAGCACCACATCGGCAATGGGACCATTAGTAATAAAGATTTTACTGCCGTTGAGAATATAGTGGCCACCTTCACGGCGAGCGGTGGTTTTCATGCTACCCAGCGCGTCTGAACCGGCACCGGGTTCGGTCAAACCCAAAGCGCCTACTAAGGTGCCATTGGCCAGACCCGGAATGTATTTTTTACGCTGCTCATCATTGGCATTACGCAAAATATTATTCAAGCACAGGTTGTCGTGAGCAAGAACGCTCAGCCCCACTGCAGGGTTATATTTTGAAAACGCTTCAGATACCAGCCCTTGCGCCATCTCATCCATGCCTGCACCGCCCAGTTCTTCCGGGACGGTAATACCCAAGTAGCCTTCGCGACCCAGCATTGGGAAGAGATCTTCCGGCCAGTACTCTTCGTTATCCATCTTTTCTGCGATCGGCAGCAGTTGTTCGCGGGCGAATTTTTCGGCCGCGTCGTAAATCATTTGATAGTCTTCATTGAGTTTAAATGCATTACTCACAATTGATTCCTCTTACTCATCAGGTAGTGATGTCGCAAAATATTTCTCGCTGCATTAAGCACAGACAATGGTTATCTCTGGTCCAGTTTTATCAATAATCTCTTCAAATAGCGCCGCATACATGTCTTCAACGGCATCACGTTTGACCTTAAGCGTATGGGTCAGCATGCCGTTTTCGATGCTCCAATGCTCTCGGGTCAATAGCAGAGCGCCTATTTGAGCGTGGTGCTCCAATTTGGTGTTTAGAGTCACTGTATGTGCACGCAATTGTTCTTCAATATCATTATCGGTCATGCCGTCTGCTGCATCCTGATTGATAACCGTGGCCATAATGGTAAACGGCATGCCGCTACCGACCAGGCATTGCTGTTCGATTAGCAGGTGATCATTAAACAGGTTCTCAATCGGGGCCGGGGCAACATATTTACCCTTGGTACCTTTGAATATCTCTTTGACTCGTCCGGTCAGAAATAGATAACCATCCTCATCCAGGCGACCTTTATCACCACTATGGAGCCAGCCATCTTTCAATGTTTCGGCGGTTTTTTGCGGATCACGGTAATACCCCATCATAATGCCCTTGCCGCGACCTAAAATTTCACCGTTGTCGGCAATCTTTACCTCTACGCCATCAATAGCTTGCCCCAGTGAACCCTGTTTACGGTTCTGTGGTGTATTGACTGTCATTGGAATAAGTTCTGTCTGACCGTACATTTCACACAGAGGCAGGCCAATACTCTCAAACCAGTGGTGGTCGGCATCGGTCATCGGTGCCGTGGAGCAGGCAATGTAGACGGCATTTTGCAGGCCCAGACTTTCGGCGATTTTCCGCCGTGTGGTATCGGCTGTGGTCGAGTCTGCCAGTAGTTCGTTCAGTTTATCTTGTGGCAGCTTGGCGAGGATGCCTTGCTTTAATTTAGTCCAGATACGCGGCACAGAAAAAAACCAGTGCGGCGTTGCCTTTTTCATATCATCAGAAAAGGTTGCCAATGACTCGTTAAAGGTAACCACACCTCCCACCAGTAACGCTTGTCCTTCAATAACGATACGTTCGGCTGCATGGGCCAAGGGCAGATAGGAAATGAAACTCGCGTGGTCGGGGGTACCAGTGCTCCTTACGACGTTGTAACCCATCTCCCGAATGGTTCCCAATGAGTACATTACGCCTTTGGGTAAACCGGTCGTACCTGAGGTTAAAATCAGGGTGCGTAGTTCATCGGTTGGCGGTATGGGTTCACCCTGTAGTGGATTCTGAGAGGCGACGGCATCTTCCCAGGTTGAATGCGCTATATGTTCACACGTCGTTCCTGGCAGGGTTACAATCATGATCTTGGGCGATACCACGTGAGCAACCAGTTGCCAGTTTTCAGCCGCACCCAAAAAAAGCAATTGGACTTCGCTGAACTTGAGCGCATAGTCAATATTCTCTTCGGTCATGGTGGTAAATAATGGCACCACCACGTGCCCTGCTATTTGTGCGGCCAGGTCAACAATAAACCAGTGGGGGCTATTTTTTGCCAGTATGGCGACGCGCTGCCCGGGTTCTGGCAGTAGGCTTTGCAACAGTGAGGCACAACGACGCACCTGGCCGCCTACTTCGGCCCAGCTGTATTCGTGCCAGCTATCATTTTCTCGCGCACGCAGAAAGACAGCATCTGCTCGGGTCTGTTCCCAGTGATAAAAGGCTTCGAGTGTCGTTGAAAATGATTTCATAGCGGATTCCATCGTTGCTAAGGCGGTTATTTCAGCAGTTCACCGGCAATAATGCCCTTACGGACTTCATTGGTGCCGGCGCCAATTTCATAAATCTTGCCGGAGCGGTACAGCCAATTGATTTCCGATTCGGTGATAAAACCCATGCCGCCATGGATCTGTACGCCCATATCGAGAATCTGCATCAGCGTGCGGCCGCAGTGTAGTATCGCAGCGGCAGTGCGCTTGTGTATTTCGCCGCGACCACCTTCACCCTTTTTCATCTGCCTCACTTCTTTGGCCAGTTGGTAGACGAAGGAACGCATGGTTTCCAGGCCGGTGTACATATCCGCCAACATGGACTGAACCATCTGGAAGGAGCCGATAGGGCGGTTAAACTGCTCGCGGTCTTTGGCGTATTGAACGGAGATATCCAATGCGCGCTGGGCAATACCCACTGTGGAGGCGGCCAGCACCACGCGTTCGATATTGAGGCCGCTCATCACGATGCCCACCCCCTGGTTTTCTTCGCCCACCATATTCTCGGCCGGTACGCGACAGTTATCGAACACCAGCTCGCCGGTAGTAGAACCCTTCCAACCCATTTTGGGCAGCTTCTGGGCGACGGAGAACCCAGGTGTGTCGGCATCCAGCACAAAGGCAGAAATCCCGTGGGTACCCAGCTCCGGATTGGTTTTGGCGTAAAGCATAATGACATCGGCAACCGGGCCATTGGTAATAAACATCTTGCGGCCGTTCAGCACATAGTGATCGCCATCCCGCACGGCGGTGGTTTTCATACTGCCCAGAGCGTCGGAACCGGCACCTGGCTCGGTAATACCGAGACAGCCGATGGCGGAGCCGTCAGCCAGACGGGTAACAAAATTTTCCTTGATGAAGTCACTGCCATTGCGCAACAGGTTGTTGACGCAGAGGTTGTCGTGGGCCAGATAGTTGGCGCACATGGTGTGGTTCCAGTAGGACATGGCCTCGGCGGCCATCACCTGGGCCACTTCGTCCAGGCCTGCGCCACCGTATTGTTCCGGTGCCGTGATACCGAGCAGACCGATATCACTGAGACTGCGAAACTGTTGTTCGGGAAACCAGTCCTCTTCGTCCATCTTGTGCCACAGCGGGTGCAGCTCATCGCGGGAGTAGTTCCACACCATGTCGTAGATTTGCTGTAGCTCGCTGTCAAAACCGTATTGCGCTAGGTTAGTCATTGTGTTCGGTATCCATTAAGTAGTTTTCTTTAAGCCGCGAAAGACATCGGTTTCCGGGGCGATGGCTTGCGCGCGAATAAAGGCGGAACGTGCTTTCAGGCGGGCCAAATAGTCCTGGACTTGCGGCGTGTACCTGTCAGAAAGGCCCAGCAGTTCCCCCGCACGGTGCCCAGCACGTTCACGTCTTTATAACCGTCGTGGCGATAGCGGGGCGGAAAGAGCATGACCTCAAGGTCATAGTCTATGCCCATCTCTTCCAGCGCCCACAACGGGCGCAGTGAACGTGAGTTATAGCAATGCCACAGTTTGGGCCTGGAGGCAGAAGGGGTTTGCTCTGTCATAATAACTTCCGCTCCGCTTAAACCCGCAACACACCGTTGGGTGTTTCTTCAAAGTCTTTGTTAAGACTGGCCGAAATGGCCATGCCCAATACATTGCGGGTATCTTCCGGCGCGATAATGCCATCGTCCCAGCCTTCCGACGTAGAGTAGTAGGCACTGCTCTTGTGCTCGTAGTCATGGGCGATATCATCGCGAATGGCCTGCGCCTCTGCATCGCTCAGGGTCTTGCCCTGTTTTTTCAGCGAGGCAATCTTGATTTGCGCAAGGGTTTTAGCGGCCTGCTCAATACCCATCACCGAGATCCTGGCTTGTGGCCACATAAACAGGAAGCGCGGCTCGTAGGCGCGGCCACACATGGCGTAGTTACCGGCACCGTAGGAGCCGTTAACGATCACGGTGAATTTGGGCACATCCAGATTGGACTGGACCATCACCATTTTCGCACCGTGCTTGGTAATCCCTTCGTGCTCGTATTCCTTACCGATCATAAAACCGGTGATATTCTGCAGGAACACCAGCGGCACGCGGTCGCGATTGCACAGTTCCATAAAGTTGGTGCACTTCTGGGCGGTGTCGCTAAACAGCACGCCGTTGTTGCCGATAATGCCCACCTTGTAGCCGTGGATAAAGGCATAGCCGCAGATGGCGGTGGTACCGTAATCCGGCTTGTACTCGTGGAAGCGGCTGCCGTCGACGATGCGGGCAATCACTTCGCGCATATCAAACTGGGTGTTGGTGTCCTTGGGGATCACACCGAGCAATTCTCTGGGGTCGTAGAAAGGCTCTTCGGGTTCGCGCTTGTCTACATCGGCTTTGGTGATGCGCTTAAAGGTGCCGACCAGTTCACGTGCCAGTGCCAGACCTTCCTGTTCAGAATCCACCGCATAATCCGCAGTGCCGCTGATACCACATTGCACATCGGCGCCGCCCAGTTCTTCAGCGCTAACATCTTCACCGGTTGCCGCTTTTACCAGCGGTGGCCCACCGAGGAACACGCCACCGGTACCGCGCACCATAATGGAGTAATCACACAGGGTCGGCACATAGGCGCCGCCCGCGGTACAGTGACCGAGAACAACCGCCACTTGCGGGATACCGGCCGCACTCAATTTACACTGCTGGTAAAACAGGTGGCCGCCCATTTTGTGGCCGGGAAAAATTTCTGACTGCATGGGTAAAAACGCACCCGCACTGTCAACCAGATGAACCACGGGCAAATGATTTTCCAGAGCGATTTCCTGAATGCGTACCGACTTGGCAACACCCTTGGGATACCAGGCGCCGGCTTTTACCGTACTGTCGCTGGCGTGAACAATCACTTCGCGACCGTTGACAATGCCAATGCCGCCGATGACGCCAGCACCGGGAACCTGGCCGTCGTAGTCTTCACAGGCGCGCAGGGAGGAAATCTCCATAAACGGTGTGCCCGGGTCGAGCAGCAGCTCGACGCGCTCGCGCGGGGTCAGTTTTTTTTGCTTGCGCAGGCGTTCCAGGTCCCGTTCTTTGCGTTTGTAGCGGGCGTCATCCTGGCGCTGGCGGAACTGAGCCAGCAGTTCACGGTTTTGCGCCTGGTTGGCAAGAAATTCAGCGGAGTTTGTATCGATACTTGATTTAATTCGGCGCATTAGCTTTGCTCCCTTTCTTCACTCTCTTCTTCGACCATGGCAACCAGTACGGCGTTTTTATCAAACGCATCGCCTTCGGCAAAATTAACGGCTTCGATCTCGCCGTCGCGCCAGGCTTTAATGACGGTCATGATTTTCATACTTTCAATGGAGAGCAGCGGCTCACCTTCGCTAACCTGCTGGCCTGGCTCAACATTGACTTCAACCATAATGCCGGGCATGGGGGCTTTGACGACGCTGGATGAACCACTTTTCTCGGCGGCGCGATCTACTGGATCGATAACATCCAGTTCAAAGTTGCGGCCAAACGCATGGATAAAGGTCTGCTCGCCGTGTGTGATCAGTTTTACCGGGGTGGCGGTGCCATTGATAATGACGTTGTAATTTTCACCGTCTACATGCTCAAGAGATGTTGATAACGAGGTGTCTTCACCGATGCCAGTGCCGTTAATAGTGGTGGCATAGTCTTGACCATGACGGTGTGCAGAAACCGTGTAAAACTCTTTGCCCAGTGCAATTTCTCGTTTCATGTCTTAGTTTCTCCAGCTGCCGATATTGGCATGCAATTCCGGTGCAGCAATTTCAGGGTCGTTAAAGGCGCGGTTGCTGAGAGCTGCGGCTGTCAGCAGTACCTGCAGCTCGTTTTCGGTTAGCTCTGGCGACATCAGCGCGTCTTTGTATTTATCGATAAAGCCGGTATGGATTTTAGCGTCGATAAAGGCGGGATGGTTGAGAACACGTTCCAGGAAATCAGCGTTGGTGGTCACGCCCATCACCAGGGTTTGTTCACAGCCTTTCACGGCTTTTTTGATGGCTTCTTCACGGCTGTCAGCGTGCACTACAATTTTTGCCAACATGGGGTCGAATGCGGAAGTTACCGCCTGACCTTCATTGAAACCATTGTCAAAACGGACGCCGGGCGCGGGCCGGTATACCAATAGCGAGCCTGTGGATGGGGCGAAGTCATTGTCGGTATCTTCCGCATAGAGGCGCACTTCAATGGAGTGGCCGTTCAGTTTGATGTCGGACTGAGTCAGGCTCAGTTTTTCACCGCGAGCAACGCGAATCTGCTGCTCAACAATATCAACTCCGGTAATGGCTTCGGTGATCGGGTGTTCTACCTGGATGCGGGTGTTCATCTCCAGGAAATAGAATTCACCGCTGGGCTCCATAATAAATTCCACGGTGCCGGCATTGCGGTAGTTGGCTGTTTTGGCAATATCGACGGCGGTGTTGCAGATGCGTTTGCGCAGGTCGGCATCGATGGTAGGAGAGGGAGCTTCCTCTACCACCTTCTGAAAGCGGCGCTGGATGGAGCACTCGCGCTCACCCAGGTGAATCACATTGCCGTGGTGGTCGGCCAGCACTTGTACTTCAATATGGCGGGGAGTATCGATATAGCGTTCCGCGTAGACCTGGCTGTTGCCAAAGGAGCGCAATGCTTCGGTGGAAGCCAATTTGATGGCTGTCCTGATCTCGCTGTTATCACGCACAATATGCATGCCCTTGCCACCGCCGCCGGCGGCGGCTTTGATCAGCAGTGGCGTGCCTATCTCATTGGCACGCTCGATAAACAGCTCCATGCCGCATTCGTCGGTCACGGAGGGGGCAATGGGGTGGTTGTTTTCAATGCAGAAGGTGCGGGCGCCCACCTTGTTACCCATCAGGTCGATGGTTTCGGCTTCGGGGCCGATAAAGGTGATGCCTTCGGCCTTCACCCGGCGCACAAATTCGGCATTTTCGGAGACAAAACCAAAGCCGGGGTGGATGGCATCGGCGCCGGTTTGGCGGCAGGCGTTGATAATATTGTCCTGGTCGATATAGGCAGCTACTGGCGTGGGGCCAAAAATTTCTACCGCCTCGTCGGCCTGTTGGACGGCAATACTGTCGGTATCGGCAGCGTGATACACCACCACACTGGCAATGCCCATTTGCTTTAGCGTGCGAATAATACGTACTGCGATCTCGCCCCGGTTCGCAATCAGCACTTTGTCAATTTGCGCCATTCTCTATTCCTCGCTATTTCTGTCGCCCAGATTATCTTCAGCATATCCGCCTATTTGCAGGCAAAAGAGCTTGCTTTTGCGCTGTGTAAAAGAAGAGCTGAAAATCTTGAACCTATTCTACCTAACATATGTTAGATTAGTCAATAGGCGGGCCTCGCTCTGTCAGAAGGTTTAGTTCTTAGGTGTGTCTACCTAACACTTGTTAGTGTTCTGCTGGCGTGATAGTCTTTTCAGCAATTGCGCCTTCTTAGGTGCAGTGATATGCGTAAATTAGCAGGCGGGTTGACTTTGCATAGGCAGTTTCAGCCGTCCCCCTGGACAACCATCGTCGGAGGAACCCATGTCCAATAAAGTTGTTATTACCTGTGCACTGACCGGAGTGTTGACTGATCCCAAGCAGCATCCAGTACCCGTTACCGTCGAGCAGATGGCGGCATCAGCCAAAGAGGCCTACGACGCAGGCGCCACCATCATGCACGTTCACTTCCGCAAGCAGGAAGAAGGCAAAGGCCACCAGGCCAGCTGGGAGCCGGAAGTGGCGCTGGAAATGGATCGTGCCATCCGCGATGCCTGCCCCGGCGTACTGCTCAATTACACCACGGGTGTGATGGCTCGTGACCAGAGCAAGCCCATTGAGGTGCTGCGCGCCGGCAAGCCCGAGCTGGCCGCTCTCAATGCGGGAAGCCTGAACTATCTGAAAGCTCGCTCCAACGGCAGCTGGGCGTGGAAACCGCTGATGTTTGAAAACCCGGTTGAAAAAGTTGAAGAGCTGCTGGAAGTGATGCGCGAAGAAGGTATTCGCCCCGAGTTTGAATGTTTCGATATCGGCATTGTGCGTTGTGTCGGCATGTATCAGGACGTGGGTCTTATCGACAATGCCTCCTACAATTTTGTCGTGGGTGTGGCCTCTGGTATGCCCGCAGACCCGGATTTGTTACCACTGTTGCTCAAGTACATGAAGCCAGGTGCTCACTGGCAGAGCACGGTCATTGGCCGTGAAGAAGTATGGGATTTCCACCGTAAAACCGCCGAGCTGGGGGGTAACCTGCGTACGGGGCTGGAAGATACCTTCTATCTGCCCAACGGCGAGCGCGCCAAAGGCAACGGTGAGCTGATCGAAGCCATGGCCAAGGTTGCAGAAGATGCCGGACGCAGTATCGCTTCCCCCGAAGAGGCGCGTGAGATTGAGCTGGGTGCGAATGCATTCAATAGCGATAGAAAAGCCAGGGATGCATCGGCAGGCGCTCACGTTATCGATCTGTAACCTGACCTGTTTGGAGGGAGATGGAGCTCTCTCTTTAGCGCCTTCTAATCTGGCCTGCCAGGCGGACCAACTTTCGATGCAAATGCCGGGTCAGATTTAAGGCTGACTCCAAGAAGGCCCGGCTCAGTGCCGGGCTTTTAAACATATGGACATTTAAACATCGCTTTGAACCTGTCAGTCGCGCCCCGGCACCAACATGGTCATCACCTCATCAACCAACTGCTCGAATGTAAATTCACCACCCGGCTTATACCAGTAAATCACCCAGCTAAAAGCCCCGTTTAACATTCGCCTGACGATTTTGGGATTGGCCTTGATAATCCCCTCCTTATGGCAGTCAGCAAGGGTGGAGTCCCAATAGACTTCATAGTCGGCGCGCATCGCCATCAAATTCTCCTGCAGATCAGCCGGGAGACTGCGCCACTCGTGAATCAAGACCAGGCCGTAGTTGGAGTCTTCGCCCAAATACATGCCCAGCTCCATGCGCACAAGCACGCGCAGGCGTTCCAAGGGTGTTTTGGCATGGACCATATCTTTCTGAACAGCCTCCAGCAGATAGGTAATGGCCTGCTGCATAACGGCAAACAGTATCTCTTCCTTTCCTGTAAAGTGATAGAAGATACTCCCGGCCTTCATACCCACGGCCTCGGCCAGCTCTCGCATATTGGTTTTGTTGTAACCATTCCTGGCAAACAGTCGGGCTGCCGTCTCGATCAACAGCTCGCGGCTGCTGCTCGCGCCCTTGCCTTTGCTCGTGGCCTGGTTTTTTTCAGCCGTTTTGGTCACTACACCTTATCCTTATATCGCCCTAAAAAATCAAAAAATGCTATCTAGTGTACTGTATTGAACTGTTTGCCTATATGAGAAGCCCCTGGACTGCTCACAGCAAGGCGCAGCTTGCAGGCAATGGTGGGCCCCTTGTCAAAAGCTGCAACGCGGCTGTGGGCAATCCAGGGGCTTCCCTCCGGGCGAGCCATAAAACGGCCAGTTGCGTCGTTGCATCTTCTTGTAATAGGCCCACTATGACTGCGAAAATGCGCCTCACATCTGACCGTTTTATGACTCGCTCATATAGGCAAACAGTTCAATACAGCACACTAGCCATTCATATAACAAGCTTTACTGAACCGCGAGTATAACGTGATTGACACACCTAACAAGTGTTAGGTATCATCTACCTAACAATTGTTAGTCTTGGATTTTAAGTATAGGTGACAATATGACGGTAGCGCAAACGACTGTAGTGAAGACAGAAAAAAGAGATCATGTTCTTTGGTTGACCATCGACCGACCTCAGCAGCGCAATGCCATGAACGACGAGGTCCTTACCGCACTTGCCGAGGGCATTCGCCAGGCTGAAGCCAGCAGTGATATCCGCGCGGTCGTTATTACCGGTGCTGGCGACAAGGCTTTTTGTGCCGGCGGTGACCTTAAGGCAGCCGCCAAAGGCGATAGCGTTTTTGCCGGCAGTCCGGCAAGAGATAATGGTCTTGTCGCGCTCTTCAAGGAGGTGGAGCGCTGCAATGTGCCTATTATCGGACGCATTAACGGTCATGCCATGGGCGGCGGCTTTGGCTTGCTGTGTATGTGTGATCTGGCCGTGGGCATCAAGAATATCCGCGTCGGTGTCCCCGAGGCCAAAGTGGGCCTGTTCCCGATGATTATCCTGAGCTATATGCTGCGCCTGATCCCCCGTCGCAAACTGATGGAGATGTCGCTGACGGCTGAGCCTTGGGATGGTACCCGGGCTTATGAGGAAGGGTTGCTTAACTTCGTCGCCGAGACCCACGAAGAGATGGATGATCATCTTGCCACCCTGATTGCCAAGTTAGTCGCCAACTCCCCTACCGCTATCCGGATGGGCAAAAAAGCCATTCACGCGATTCAGGATATGGATCTCGACAATGCCTTTGAATATACGCAGCTGATGATCGAGAAGATCTCGAACACAGAAGATGCGAAAGAAGGGATCGCTGCGTTTTCTGAAAAACGAGCCCCAAAATGGACCGGTCGCTAGTAGCTCGCTATAGATCTGCGATGGGATGGCAATTTCGAGCTGCGCAATGGATATTGGGTGCCATCTTCAAGCAATACATCGTTTCCTGATTCCGTTCGATTACACGTCAGAAGATCATCTACACACGTTCTTACCGGATGCTCACACATATTTGCCGAGAGCTTTAAACGATACTCATCACAACCAGACGTTAGGAGTAACTCGAATACTCAGTCCTGATAACCAGTAATCGACTTGGCAGCCTGGTAGGCAAAGGTCATGGCGGGCCCCAGGGTTGAACCGGGACCTGGATAACAGGGTAAAGTGGGCGCGCTGCAGTTGCCTATGGCGTAGAGACCCTCGATAACGTGGCCGTCCTCGTGCAGCACCTGGGCATCGGCGTTGGTCACCATACCACCCTGGGTACCGAAATCACCCGGGTCTACCCGCATGGCGTAGTAAGGCGGTTTGTTTATTGGCCCCAGGCAGGGGTTCGGGGTGACGCGGGGGTCACCATAATAACGGTCATAGGCAGATTCGCCACGGTGGCAGTCCGGGTCTTCACCGGTTCGGGCGTACTCGTTCATTTTGTTTACAGTTTTTTGCAGACCGGCCGCGTCCACTCCGATCTTGCGAGCCAGTTCGCCGATAGTGTCGGCCTTGGCGAAGAAACCCTCGTCCTCATAACGCTTTGGCACCGCCCAGTCCGGCCGGAATTTGCTGTTGTACAGGGGGCCGACAAAGTAGGTGGCGCGGAAGTTGGCGTCGAATATCTGCCAGCTCGGGTTGCAGGGATTTTCGTCCGTATGCTTTTCGAAGGTCTCAAGCTGGAATGACATGTAATTCTGGGATTCGTTACTGAACCGCTCGCCCGCGGGGTTAACCATAATGGAGCCGGGATAGGATTTCTCCATGATGCTCAGGCGGGGAATTTCCTCCCCGGGCACGGAAATTGTATTACACCACCAGGCCTCGCCGAGCCGATGCATCTTCGCCCCCAGGCGAATGCCCTCGACAATAGCGTCGCCGGTATTGTCTTTGGTGCCCGCACTCCAGTTGTGATCCGTGGGCCTGGGCAGGTACTTCTCGCGCATTTCCTGATTATGCTCAAAGCCACCAGCGGCCAGCACTACCCCTTTGCGCGCCTGTATGCGCAGGGGCTTGCCATCGCGCAGTACCTCAACACCCAGCACCGCGCCCTCTTCGTCCACTATTTTGGTCATGGCTGTGTTCAGCCACAGGGGAATATCCCGGTCCTGCATGGAAGCGCGCAGACGCGCAACGCCGGCACAGCCGGTGGCCAGGCGTCGGTGATATCTGTCCTTAAGCCGCCAGGGGATATCCAACAGATAATCCGCAAAAAGTTTCAACGCGGTTTTCCACCAGCCCGGCTGCTGGCCAATCAACAGTCCGGCCTCCACCTGGGTAAAGCCGATCACACCGCCCAGGTGCATCATGGGGTGGGTGCGACGCAGGCGGCGCCACTCCTCTCCCAGCTGGTCCGCATTGATAGTTTCCGGCTCCATGGAGCGGTGTCCGTGCATGGCGCCGTCCAGGTTGGTGTAGTAGTCCGGGTAGTGCTCCAGCGTTACGTAGCGCATACGGGTGCGCTGGTGCATGAAATCTACCATTTTGGAACCATTTTCCAGGTAGGCGTCCAACTGATACTCCGGCACCTCCTCCTCCGTGATGAGCTGCCGCAGGTAGGTTTTCGCTTTTTCGACGGAGTCCTCGGCGCCGGCCGCCTGTGCATAGCGGTTGCAGGGTATCCACACACCGCCACCGGATATTGAGCTGGTACCACCGTAGAGATCCGATTTCTCGATAACCACTACATCCTTGACGCCCATCTCATAACTGCACAGGGCCGCTGTCAGGCCGCCGTTGCCCGAGCCGACCACTACCACGTCAAAGCTGTAATCCCACTGCTGCTGTGCACTCATTGCCAAAATTCCATAAGGTGATGCCGCCATGGTAGCCTAACCAGCGCTCAAATCAGCCCCGTCCCGAACTTAAGACGCATCAGGTTTAAGAATTTGGTCGTGACCGCACCGTAATTGCGTCGCCATTCGACAAAATATCACTTGCCAGCGGGCCGACCAGATACATAGACTGCTCGGGCACTGCTTCAACCCAACACAAATCACTCCACAGAAGGAATCAGGCATGTCAAACTCCCCGCGTAATTACGCCCTTGCCCTTATTGCACTCGCTGGACTGGCCCTTTCTCCCCTGGCTATTTCCCACCTGGACGATAAACAGTTACCGCAGTCTTATCGGCAATCCTGGTTTGCCCTGATGGGCTCCAACTTTGGCCCCATGGTGGCCATGGTGAAAAAAGAGATTCCCTGGGATGAGCGGCAAATGGCCGGCTATGCCGACCAACTGGCCGCGCTCACCACGCTGGACATACTGCGTGGCTTCAAGGACGGATCGGACAAAGGCACCACGAGGGCCAAGCCGGAGATCTGGGAAAACAAGGCGGATTTCGAGAGCAAAATGGATGACATGAAAAAAGAGGTCAACAAGCTGCAAACCGTGGCTAACACCAACGATCGCAAAGCGATAGCACAGCAGGTGGTCGCCACCGGCGAGGCCTGTGGCGCCTGTCACGACGACTACAAGGCGAAAAACTACCTGTACTAATATATTTTTATGATTCAATTTGTTACATTATTTTCCTAATGTATTTTATACATTAAATAATCGCGTGTAGCGGCGGCCTCCAGCCACGACCGGCTTGCTATCAGGCCCGGTCGCCCTCAGAGAGGGCTGCTACACATCAGGCCCGGTCGCCCTCAGCGAGGGCTGCTACACGATCCGACTTATTTTTCCGTTCGGTAAATCGCGGGCAGAATGTAAACCTTTTCAGTGCAGGGACTTTGATTATGTCAGACCAACTTTGGAACTCCTCGGCCACAGACCTGGCTCAACTCATCAGGACAAAGAAAGTCTCCAGCCGGGAGGTGGTGCAGGCCCACCTCGATAGAATTGCAGCGGTAAACGATAAGGTCAACGCGATAACCGTGGTATTGGCAGAGTCCGCCTTGGCTGCCGCCGACATCGCCGATAAGCAGGAACCACTGGGCCCGTTACACGGTGTGCCGTTCACCATCAAGGAAAACATTGACTGCGTGGGCTCATCCACAACAATGGGTGTCGCCCTGCTGGCCGAAGCACTGCCATCACGGGACGCGCCGGTGGTAACGCGCATGAAAGCAGCCGGGGCCATTCCATTGGCGAGAACCAACCTGCCGGAACTGGGCTTGAGAATCACCACAGATAATCCACTGCGGGGCAGAACACTCAATCCCTGGACTGTAGAGCGAACCGCTGGTGGGTCCAGTGGCGGCGAAGGCTCCGCCCTCGCCACAGGCATGAGCCCCATCGGTCTGGGTAATGACATAGGCGGATCACTGCGGAACCCGGCCTACTGCTGCGGGATTACGTCCTTAAAACCCACAACGGGACGGGTTCCACACGCGGCCTCCCTGCCACCAACAGATCTTGGCCTCGCCCCACAGCTTATGCTTGCCGAGGGCCCCATGGCCAGGCATGTAAAAGACCTGAAGTTGGCGTACGGGATATTATCGGGAAGGGATGCCAGGGACCCGGTTTCAGTTGATGCGCCACTCTATGGACCGATGCCCACGAACAAACGTGTCGCCCTGGTAACAGAAATACCCGGAGTCGCGCTGCCAGATACGATTGTCGAATCGGTGAAGCGGGCCGGAGCAGCCTTAGCTGATTCAGGCTGGATGGTCGAAGAAGCGCTGCCACCAGAATTGGAGCGAGTCACTGAACTTTGGGGGCACGTCCTGTCAGCCGAATTTCAACCCGTCATCAATGAGCTTGCATTACTGATGTCAGCGCGTTCCATCGAGATGTTGAACCAGCTTTTTGAATTATATAATCCGGCAACATTCCCGGCCGCACTTGTCCACGCTGAAAAATGGCGCCTCAGTTGTGCCTGGTCAGAATTTTTCGAACGCTATCCGCTGGTCGTCGGACCTACCTGGACAAACATTCCCTTTCTTCATGATGCCGATATTGCGGACGACGGCGCGATGCTACCGTGGATATGTTGCGCTTCATCACTCCGGGTAATATTCTGGGCATCCCATCGGTTGCCGTGCCTACAGGGGTTTCGGGCGGACTGCCTACAGGTGTGCAGGTCTATGCTGACAGGTGGCGCGAGGATCTCTGCCTTGAAGGTGCGGCATTGATTGAACACAAACTGGGACGAATTACCCCCATCGATCCGAAGTTTTAGCGGGCCGTGCCAGATCACGCAAAGTAAAAGGCGTGGCCGGGCCAGGCTCCGGGCCCGACCTGCGTATTATCCGTCCTCGGAGATAGCGAGATGGCAGGCACCGAGATGCGCTGCGCCTAGCTCACGCAGTGCGGGTTGCTCCCGCTGGCACTGGGACTCGGCCACAGGGCAGCGTGGGTGAAAATAGCAACCCGCCGGCGGGTTGATAGCCGATGGGACATCACCCTGTATAAGCTGCCTGTGCACATCGCGGTGCGGATCCGGCATTGGGATCGCCGCAATAAGGCTTTGCGTATAGGGATGTCTCGCGTCGCGATAAATCGTCTCGCTGTCGGCGGTCTCTATTATTTTGCCCAGGTACATAATAGCGACCCGGTCGGATATATGCTTCACCACGGCCAGATCATGCGCTATAAAAAGATAAGACAGGTTAAACTCGCGTTGCAGGTCTACCAGCAGGTTGAGAATCTGACTCTGTATTGACACATCCAGAGCCGACACCGGCTCGTCACATATCACCAGTTTCGGATTGAGCGCGATCGCGCGGGCGATACCTATTCGCTGGCGCTGTCCCCCGGAGAATTCGAAGGGGTAGCGACTGACTGAACGCGCGGGCAGGCCAACAATATTAAGCAGTTCCGCCACCCGTTTACTGCGGTAAGCGCGATCCCCCATGCCTTGTACGATAAACGGTTCTGCCAGTATATCGCCCACCGTATGACGGGCGTTGAGGGACTCCATGGGATCCTGGAATATCATCTGGATATTCTGGCGCATGGGCCGCAGCGACCTCGCACGCATGTGTGTTATGTCCCGCCCCTGGAAACGGATGGCGCCGGCGGTGGGCTGGTACAGCCGGGCAATGCAGCGTCCCAGGGTGGACTTACCACAACCGGATTCACCCACCAGCCCCAAAGTCTCCCCGGGGTTGATGCGCAGGGACACCCCATCTACTGCGCGATTGAAGTTTTTGGCGCGCAGAAAAAGTCCCTCTCGCACCGGAAAGTGCATTCTCAGGTCTTCAACTTCGAGCAGCGCCGCAGTCATAACTCGGCCCATCGCATACAACTCACCGTGTGATTTTTACTCACTGCCTGCGACACCGGTACCGTGTCGTTACATGCCTTGATAGCGTGCACGCAGCGATTCGAAAAGCGGCACCCCGGCGGCAGATCGCGCAACCCCGGAACCATTCCCTCAATCACAGTCAGACGTGACTTTGCTGGTGTGTCCAGCCGCGGAATGGAAGCGAGAAGACCCCGGGTGTAAGGATGTGCGGGGCGGTCAAAGATATCGAAAATCCCGGCCCGCTCAGCGACCTTGCCGGCGTACATGACAACCACCTTGTCGCATGTCTGTGCTATAACGCCCAGATCGTGGGTAATCAGGATGACTGACATACCCATTTCCGCCTGTAATTCTTTTATCAACTCCAGTATCTGTGCCTGTATCGTCACGTCGAGCGCGGTTGTGGGTTCGTCCGCGATCAGCAATGCCGGCCTGCAGGCCAGGGCCATGGCAATGACCACGCGCTGGCGCATACCCCCGGACAGTTGGTGTGGATACTCTCCCATGCGAATATCCGGCGATGGGATACCCACTCGGTCCAAAATATCTACGGCTTCACGCATCGCTTGCCGAGTTTCCAGTCCCCGGTGCAGGATCAGCCCCTCGGTCAGCTGCCGACCAATCATATGCACCGGGTTCAGCGCCGTCATCGGTTCCTGAAAAACCATGCCGATGTGGTTGCCGCGGAGGGCTTCCATCTCCACAATGGACTCACGCACCAGGTTCCGTCCCCGGAACAGGACCTCGCCAGCGACAATGCGCCCCATGGGCTGGGGTAACAGGCGCATTATGGACAAAGCGGTCACGCTCTTGCCGCAACCGGATTCTCCGACAATGCCCAGGGTCTCTCCGGGCTCGATACTAAAACTGACCCCGTCGAGGGCGCGAACCACACCTTCATCGGTATCGAATTCGGTGACGAGTTGGTTGACTTCAAGTAATGGCATTAGCGCTTATTTCACTCAGCCCACTGCTCGTAAACAGTGATGGACGGCTCGAAAGTTTTGCCGTCTTTCCTCGCCGCCAGTGTTTCCTCCCTGGCCGCGGTATCGATCCAGTGCACGCACAGTTCACCCGGCCCACTGGCGTACTTGTAGGAAAAGCTCTCCGGATAACGTATCCACCGCCAATAGCCGAGCCGGAAGAAGCCCTGATAAAAACCCGGGACGAAAGAGGCGTATTCGTGGTGTAACTCAGTCATGCGATGGGCCAGTTCGATCATCTCCTGCCGATCCTCAGAAGCCCGGTACTGCTCGATCAGTTGATCCATTTCGAATACGGCGAAGGTCTCCAGGTTGTTGGTCTGGGTTTTAATTTTACGCTCGGGGTTGATACTGCCGTCCTCGAGGAAGGCATCATCGTAGGCGTGATACGAGTGGTAGTGTTCCCAGAAGCGGGGATACATCTCCAGGAAGCGGCCGAAGGCCGCAAAGTGTATGTCGTGTTTCTTCTCCTGTACTTTTTTCCAGCCCGCGGTGCCATCGAGGATCTCGATACGATACTCAAGTCCGGCTTTGGCGGCTTCCTGTTTGAGAATAGTGAGCACGTCTTTCATGCTCTCATAACCGGTAGACAGCGTGATCGCCAGTCGCTGTCCACTGGCATTGATCAGTATCCCGTCAGGGCCGCGTTTGGTAAAGCCCGCCGCGGCGAAGTATTGCAGGGCCAGTTCGATATCGAACTCCCTGCCCTCCAGAGTGGGGTGGGAGAATTCCCCAAAGCCGTCATTGCCGGTTTCCAGCCGGGTATTATCGCCGCGAAAAAACCGGCTTATTACCAGCTCCCAGTGGGTGGCATGAGCGATTCCCAGGCGCACGTCAAGGTTATCCAGCAGTGGCCTGGCGGTGTTAATCCACAGGCCAAAAGGCGGCCGCGGGCGCTGGTTGAAGAATACCGCTTTCCTGATATAGCCGGCCTGCACGTCGGGGTCGTCGTCGGGCAGCTTCTCATACCAGTACTCCGCAAGATTCAGTCCGAACTGGTCGATGTCACCGCGCTTGAACGCTTCGAACACTTTGGGTGTATCGCGGATAACATTGAGCTGGATACGGTCGACGTTGAAGCGGTTGCGATAGAATTTTTTATCCCTCGCCCACCAGTTATCCAGGCGGGTGAGCGCAATGGAGCGGCCCTTGCGTATGTCTTCCTCCTTGATTATGTACGGCCCGGTGGTCGGCTCAAATACCCACTGGTAACGCTCGGTGAAGTCATCGCCCATTTCCCGGTAGTGGTGCCTGGCAATTGGGCGTATTTGTTGTAGCGCCTGGTTCAGCATGTCCGGTTTTGCTTCGGGCATGCTGATTGAGATCAGGTGGTCATCGTAACGGGTAACATTGGTGTACTGGGTGCTGTAGAAACTGTTGTACCAGGGCGCAGTGATATAGGGTGAGCGGTGGAACCAGAACATAAACAGGTAGTCGTCGGCGGTGACCGGCACGCCGTCTGAGTAGGTGGCTTGCGGATCCAGCTTGATATAAACCGTCTTGTTCTCCCGATCCACGGCCCAGGCTTCGGCCAGGCCCGGGTATAGCTCCAGGGTCTCCGGATGCGCCTTGGCCAGGGTCATGGCAACATCATCCAGCAACAGTGCCCTGAAGCCACCATTGGAGTCCGGCCCCACCAGACGCAGGGTGCGCGGAAAGTCCTGCAGGCGCCCATACTGTGTGCCACCTTTGGTCGCCTCCGGTGAACCTATATCCGGCAGGTGGGCGCCATCCTCCCACACCAGATCCGCGGGGACATCGGCAGCTGTCTTGAAACCAAAAAAATCGGGGTTTGCCCCATAGTAAGCAGTGACCTCCTGCATAATATCCCGCCTCGACACAGGCTCCTGTTGCGCCGATTGCTCACTGGATTCGCCGCAGCCCGCGACCAGCAGGAGAAATAGCGCGCCCGCCAAAAACCTGTACGTTGATGCCTGCATTGTGCTGCCCTCAGTGCGGTTATTTATTGGTAGATGGAAAATGTTTTGGGATCGAAAGATTCACGTACTGCCTCACCAATGAATGTGACCAGCGTCAGCAGCGCCACCAGGGTGCCGAAGGCCGATATCACAATCCACGGCGCGGTGCGCAGGTTGGCTGTTCCCTGTTTTAATAATTCGCCCAGGCTGGGGGTTGGCACCGGCAGGCCAAAACCGAGGAAGTCCAGGGCCGTAATAGCGGAAATGGCGCCCACGATGGTAAAAGGCATAAACGTTACCAGCGTAGACAGTACGTTCGGCATAATATGCAGGAAGATAATCCGGGAGTTCGAAGCGCCGATAATACGGGCCGCGGCAATGTAGTCCCGGGATTTCTCCTTGTACGTTTCCGTGCGCATGTAATAAGTCATGCCGGTCCAGGAAAACAGGACCATGACGATAAGCAGGATACCGATGCGGTTCGCCAAGGACATACTGCCCGGGATTACCGAAAACACGATAATCACCATATACAGGAACGGAATATTGGACCAGATCTCGATCACGCGCTGGAACACCAGGTCAAAAACGCCGCCAAAATAGCCCATGGCACAGCCGATCGATATTCCGATGAAATAAACACAGGCCATAAAGGCTATGGCAAACAGCAGCGCTGTGCGCGTGCCAAAGAATAACCTGGCCAGTATATCCCGGCTGGTAGTGTCGGTGCCCAGGTAGTGCTGCATTGCCACTGAAGGGGGTAGCGGCTTGAAAATCCCGCCCGGGGCGTGATTCTCAAAAGGGTTATACGGAACCAGGGGCATCAATAACCAGTTTTCGCTGCCCTGCGCTTTGAACTGTCGCTGTAATTCCCGATAGTTAGTCTCGTAAGAATAATCCAGCCCAAAGTCGGTGCCCGGGTGAAAGGCGGTGTAGGTGGGGAAGTACAGTTCGCCAGCGTAACTCACTATCAGCGCCCGGCTGTTTATCAGTAACTCGCCCAGAATCAGCAGTACCAGCAGTCCAGAGAGAGCGAGAAAACTGTAGTACCCGCGTTTTATCTGGCGAAAGCGCTGCAATTTTTTGGCGGTTTGGGGATTGAGGCGAAACACGCGTTACTGGAACCTTATTCGCGGATCGACTAATGCCACCAGGACATCGGAGATGATGTTACCGATCAACAGGAGGAAACTGGACAGTAACACCACACCCATCACTACCGGGTAGTCGCGATCGAGAATGGATGAGAGCCCCAGCAAGCCAAAGCCATCGATATCAAAAATGGTTTCAATGAGGAATGAGCCCGAGACCAACAGGGTAATATTCTGCCCAAAGGTAGTGGCAATAGGTATCAGGGAGTTGCGCACCGCATGCCGGATTACCGCCTGGCGGAACGAAACGCCCTTGGCTATGGCGGTGCGCATATAATCTGCCGCGAGATTGTCCATCAGGTGATTTTTCAACAGCAGAGTCACCAGGGCAAAACTGCCCACCAGATAGCAAATAAGCGGCAGCGCCGAGTGTTGCAGCAGGTCCAGCGCCTTGCCTGCCAGGTCCTTTTGCTCGAAGCTGTAGCTGACAAAACCGCCCATGGGAAACCATTCCAGCCGCACCGAGAAGGCAAGGATTAATAGCGAACCAAGAGCGTAACCGGGAATGGCATAGCCGATAAAAATCAGTACCGAAGTGACATTATCAACAACAGTGCGGTGCCTGATGGCCTTGAGTATCCCCAGCGGAATACACACCGTGTAGGTAATTACCAGGGTCATCAAGCCGTAGTAGAGGGAGACCGGAAAGCGCTGTTTGATCACATCCCATACCGGCTCGTTATAGCGATACGAATCGCCGAGGTCGCCGCTGAGCACTTTGCCCAGCCACTGGACATAGCTTTGCACAACGGGCTTATCGAAGCCGTAATAAACCCGCAATCGCTGCAGCTGCTCATCGGAGATAGCCATACCCTGCCCCGCCATTTGTGAGCTCATACCTCCGGAAACATCCGCCTGCTGGGCCTCCATGATGGCACGCTCCAGCGGGCCGCCGGGCACCAGGCGGGTAATGGCGAATACGATGATGGTCACCCCTAGCAACGTCGGAGGAACCAGTAACAAGCGCCTGATGAAGTAGTCGCGCATGAGTGACTAATCCGACCGAAGATGTTTGCGAGGGTCGCCGTCGAATAAATACCTCCAGCGCTGACCTGTCCCGGGGTAGTGGTGCTGCGTCACGATTATGTTGGATCCATACATTGGATTAAAAACCTGCTTTTTCATCCATGTGAGTATACGTACAAAGGCGAAGTTTAGTACATACAAAAAGGGCTACAGGGTTATAAAAAAACAGGATCCGGGAAATGAAATGGATCTTGATAAAGGTGTCCGGTCACGAGGTTGAGCCTGGTGGCCACCGGAAGACACCAGTCCCGCAGGAATGTTGGATATCCGTTGACGAAAGCCTCTATCTCAATTTATGAGCAACTCAGTCTATACTGAGTGAAACGCTGCTGGAGATACCCACAAGGATAATGCAAAGGTATACCCGGACAGAGCGCTTTCTGTCGCTCTTTACCACACTGCGGGCCGGTGAAGGTCGCTCTGCCTATCTACTGTGCCTCATGTCTTTCCTGATAATGCTTTCCTATTACCTGCTCAAGGTCATCAGGGAACCGCTGATACTGGCGGACGGCTCGGCCGAACTAAAGGCTTATACTACTGCCGTGCAGGCCGTATTACTGATGCTGATTGTGCCCCTGTTCGCGCGGCTTTATCAACGGGCCAGTGGTCGCGACGGTAAACACCACCTGTTTCGCAATACCCTGCTGTTCTTCCTGTCGAACCTGGTGACCTTCGCTTTGGCCTATGCACTGGGCTGGCACATTGCCATCGCCTTCTACGTATGGCTGGGCATCTTCTCGGTTATGGTACTGGCTTTATTCTGGGCGTTTGCCGCCGATCTGTTCAACGTGAAATCAGGCCAGCGTATCTTTCCCCTGATCGCTGCTGCCTCCGCTCTGGGGGCTTTACTGGGCTCCGGGCTGGCCAGTTGGCTTTATTTGCATGTTGGCCACGACGGAGTGATGTACTGCGCCGCTCTGGTGTTGCTCATCCCCTGGTGGTTGAGTGCGCATACCGAAAGCAAAGTCCCCGTTGACTCCAAGTCACACGTCAACGCTCCTCCGGGTGTAAAGCCTTACCCGTTACTGGAAGGATTTCAGGTGGTGTGGCGCAATCATTACCTGACGCTTATAGCGGGCTTTGTCATTCTGCTGAACCTGATCAATACCAATGGGGAGTATATTCTGGCCACCTTCGTTACCGAACGAGTGCACAATGGCACAACAGGCCAACCGGGTTCCGCAGAGGACTACATTACGCTGTTTTACTCACAATACCTGTTTATCACCACCTTGCTCAGTTTCCTGATCCAGCTGTTCCTGGTCTCGCGGATTTTTAATCGACTGGGAATTGAAGGGGCCCTGTACATTCTACCGATACTGATGCTGATCAACTACAGCTTGATCGCCCTGCTCCCCATTATGGTCGTGGCGCGCACGGCCATGATAGCGGAGAACAGTGTCTACTATTCCCTGCAAACCACGACCCGCCACGCCCTGTTTCTGCCAGTGAACCGCCAGGAAAAATATGTCGGAAAGCACACCATCGACACTTTTCTGTTCCGCCTGGGAGATGTATTTTCCGGCGGTTTCGTGTATATCGCCAGCGCCCTGATCGGCCTGACGACAGTTGGCTTTGTTTTTATCAATATCGCACTGGCGGGAGCGCTTTTATACGTGTCCCGCTCGATAGGCCGTGATCACAAAGCAGCTGCCTCCGCAAACATGAGTAACCGACCGCCAGTGCTAAGCGTGCCGATGAAGGATTTATCCATTCCAACAGGCGAGCTGTCGCGCCTGGAACTCGACCCCCATACCTTTGAAGACCCGGATATTGGTGACGCGCTCAGCTACCAGGCTTATCTTTTCTATGCGAAGCGCCTCCCCTCCTGGATAAAGTTCGACGCCCTGAATCGCCGTTTCGAATTCCATCCACCGCGCAACGCCAGGGGCAGCCTGAGGATTCGGATTGTGGCGAAGGATTTTGACGGCCTCGAAGCGGAGTCCAGCTTTGTCTTAAGCTGGAGTGTACAGGCGCGCCTTTAGGCGTGTCTTGGCTGTGACTCGTTCACCACACCACGGACACGGGTTGCGGCGCTTGCTCCAGCCCCCACCACAGGCCCAGGGCAACGACCAGTACAACCGCCACAGCCCACCACCAGGAAGCCGGCGGCGCCTACCCTCTCGCCCCGGGGCACCGCCCTGAGCATCGCCTGCAGCAGCTCTTGTCCCCTGTAAGGCGCAACTGGTGATACAGCACCGCTGTATGTGCAGGCCAACCAGGGCCAGAAGGACGTAGAAGGCGATCTCGTGCACCTGCCCATGGTGTCCCGAAACCGGTGCTGGCCGCATAATAAAGCGGCCGGAAAACAGCACATCGTCGCTGTTGAACAATCCGCTGACGGCCTGGGTCAGCAGCAGCAGCAGCAGGGCGAGCACAGACCACCCGCCCAGAGGATTGTGGCCGGCACTGTCGGCGCCCTGCCCTCGTATATAAGCCAGGACCTTTGCCGGACCCACCACAAAATCGGTGAAACGCGAATGGCGACTACCCAATACCCCCCAGGCGACCCGACTGACTACCAGCACGGTCACGGTGTAGCCTACCCACTGATGAATGGCGTAATTATCCGTTTCCCCGCTCCACCAGGCCAGCGGCAAACAGCAGACAATAAGCCAGTGGAACAGGCGAGTGGGCAAATCCCACAATGGCGGTGAGCTATGTCGCATAAAGCTCAGCTGCGCTCCGGTTTAATCAGCGGCGGGAACTGAGGGGGCACATCCTGATAAACATACTCCCAGCATTCGTCATGCAGCACGGCGCGATGCCTTGCTCCGATGGCAGCGCCATCTCCCTTGTCATAACCGGCATCACCACGAAACATGACAATTATTTGTCCGGCGTCATCGCCAAAAACCGGGAATACTTCCGGCGCGGGACTGTCCCGCTCTTGTGCCACCATCTGCTCTACACTGTCATAGCGGGCTAGCCCACGCAGGGTAATGTAGGTGGGGGGCAACATACCGAGCTCACCCGCTTCGTGCTCGGCGACCGCTTCGCGGATGCCGATCCACCGCGAGTCGTGAATCTCCCCTCCGTCGATAACCACTTCGTCCTCCGCCGCCAGGGGCGCCGCATAGAACCAGGTGGAAAAACGTTTCGGTTCCACTACCGGGGTGGTCCAGTGACTCAGCAATACCATATCATCCAGGTGCGGCAACAGGCCTGACTCTTCCTGCGCCTCTCGCGCCGCGGCAATGCGTGAGGCAGCGGCCTCATCATCTCCCACCCCATCGAAATCTTCAGGATCCAGGGCGCCACCGGGAAACACCCAGAATCCTCCGGCAAAAAGTAAGGCCTTGTTGCGCTTCAGCAGCAGGGTTTCCAGCCCGGAATCAGAGTCGCGCAACAGGACGACAGTACTGGCGGGGCGGGCTTCAGGGATATCTGACATAACACATTTCCGTAATTAAAAAACACTCAGCGCCGGGTAAAGGAAGTCT
>PVMK01124936.1_pt1 | contig 28763 bp, 30 predicted proteins | sample 1853481 | NCBI WGS metagenome assembly PVMK01 (sample SAMN08533507, study PRJNA380276) | Marine sediment metagenome, whole genome shotgun sequencing project.
TTGGGGCCTGTGTGGGCCGGGGGCCATAAGAATGAAGACGCCTTCTTAGCCAACTGTTACAAGAATAGCCTTCGGGCGGCAGTGGACGCAGGCGCTGAAACCATTGCCTTTCCCTCCATCAGCACCGGTGCCTACAGGTTCCCTTTGGACCGGGCCACTGAAATAGCAATGAAGGAAACAAAACGGTTTCTTGAAAATGATGATACTGTAGAGCAGGTGATCTTTGTCTGCTTTGGAGAAAAGGTTTTAAAGACCTATCAGGACATTCTCTCGCGTGTGTTTGGGGGATGATGCTTGAAACTTGATACTGGATACTTGAAACTGGTCGAAGATCCCGTTTTTAAGCGGGGATGCGTGAAACGTGATGGTCTATAATTCCGCAATCCCTCCGGGGCGTAGGCCCTTACGGGCCGGAGGCCAAAATCCAAAATCGCGCTTACTTGCCTATCACGTAATTTGCAATCACCTTTCTCTGGATTTCCGAGGTGCCTTCGTAGATGGTAAAAACTCTTACATCCCTGTAAAACCTTTCCACGGGAAACTCCTGGATGTACCCGTATCCACCATGAATCTGAAGAGCCTTATAGGCCACCTTATTGGCCATCTCAGAGGCAAAAACCTTTGCCATGGAGGCGGCAGAGGAAAAGTTTTCCCCCCCGGTCCCTCATGGCAGCGGCATTGAATGTCAGCAGTCTGGCAGCTTCTATCTGGGTTGCCATATCTGCTATCATCCATCTGATACCTTGAAACTGGGATATGCTTTTACCGAACTGGACCCTCTCCTTTGCATAGTTCACGGCAGCGTCCAGGGCGGCCTGGGCTACGCCCACTGACTGGGATGCGATGCCGATCCGGCCCCCGTCTAAAGAGGCCATTGCAATACGAAAACCATCGCCCTCTTCTCCCAGGCGGTTCTCTTCTGGCACCCGGCAGTCCTCAAAGATCAGCTCCACCGTGTCTGAGGCCCGAAGACCCATCTTTTTTTCCTCCTTGCCCACGGAAAAGCCGGGAGTCCCCTTCTCCACCACAAATGCACTGATCCCTCTATGTTTTTTTTCTTTGTCTGTATATGCGGTCACCACCGTAATGTCTGAGTTTCTGCCGGTTGTGATAAACATCTTGGTGCCGCTGATAATGTAGCTGTCCCCATCTTTGACTGCTCTCGCTTTCTGTCCTACCGGATCAGAACCGGCACCCGGCTCTGTCAGGGCAAAAGATCCGATCTTTTCTCCGGTAGCCAGGGTCTTTAAATAGTTTTCTTTTAGATAATCCGAGCCGAAAAGATAGATGGGTCCGCAGGCCACAGAGTTGTGAACAGACATGACTACTGCCGTAGAGGCACAGGCATAGGCGATCTCCTGCATGGCGAGGGAATAGCTTACCGTGTCCACACCAGCGCCGTTATATTCGGGTGGCACGTTCATACCCATGAGCCCTAACGCACCCATCTTTTTGAGATTTTCCGCCGGGAATTCACCGGTCCTATCCCTTTCGGCAGCAGTGGGCATGACGGTCTCCCTGGCAAAATCCCTGACCATTGCCCGTATCATCCTCTGTTCTTCATTTAATTCATAGGCCATTTTTCTTCCTCAAGATTAGGCGGCTGTCCGAGAATGGCTATTTTCCGCAATCTCCGCGTCAGGCTCAGATTTTAATCCTCAAAATACTTCAATGTATTCTTGCGGTTAAAATCTTCGCCTTCCTTGACCTTGCAAAAAATCTCTCATTCTCGGACAAGCTCCTGGTATTCTCCGTGCTTCAGGGTGTGTAAAGCACCACTAACATCTCTGCCTTTTCTGAGCTGATGTTCCTGAGTTTGTGAACAATGGAAGAATTGAAATGCAAAGACTGCCCAGGTCCGAGGATATTCTTATTTTCTCCCACCATTACCTCAACTTTCCCCTTGAGCACATACTGGAACTCCTCCCCCGAGTGCTGGTAACTGACCGATTTATGTTCCGACTTGGGGTCGATAGATATTCTAAACGCCTTAAGGTGCTTGTGTCTTGCCTCCGGCGTAAGGGTTTCGTAGGTATATGCTTCGGTCCTCTTTTCATAGTCTTCATCAGACTGCTTGCCCTCCCGCTTTTTTTCCGCCGCGAGAAGGATTCCCGAGTCGATCTCAAGGGCCCTTGAAAGCTGAAGGATTATTGATACCGGGGGAATTATCTCGCCTTTTTCAACCTGGGAAATAAATTTCGAGGCCAGGCCAGTCTCGTTGGCCAGATGCTTAAGGGTAAGTTTTTTCTCTTTCCTCAACCTAAAAAGCCTTTTGCCGATGGGCTGACCTTTTTTCTTGCGTGGCATGGTAATACCTCCTTTCCCGCTGAAGCGGGATTCAGTGGTCAGTGGTTAGAAACCTGAAATCAGTATTAAAGGCTCAAGGCGTGAGGTACAAGGCGCAAGGAAAACAACCCGCAACTCGCAACTCGCAACCCGCATCCAATACCCAATACCAAGTCCCCAGCATTCCCGCTGAAGACGGGATTTACGCTACGCTACAACCAGCATCAAGTATCCAGTATCCAGTTTCAAGTTTCAAGTTTCATCCTTCAAAACCCTGTAAACCCTTATCATCCTAATTATGAAGCCCAAAATCAGGGTGGCGCTAATAAGGATTATTAAATTGGATGCAAAAAAGGCCATGATAAAGGAATATGGATCTTTCAGTTTATAGCAGGCTATGAGGATAAGGATGCCAAAGGCTAAGAAAAAGCAACCTGCAAGGATAAGAATAACCTGGCGTAACCACCAGAAGACGCTGTACATTAGAAAGATCCCGGGTAATCGTTCGCAGGTTCAGGGGTTATGAGTGGATCAGGTCAAGGTGGGGAGCACCAGATTTTCACAGGCTGTATAGGGGTCTATCTTCCCTTTAATGATAGATTCCACTGCCCTGTCAAAATCACCCGATTCGGTTAATCCATCAAGTATCTCCTCAATAAGGCGGGCCTTTATCATCTCCACCAATTCCTGGCGGACCTTTGTTTTACTCGCCCTGAAATCGAGTCCGCCAGCCGTATCAGCAAGGTATCTTGCATGTTTATCAATCTCATCTATAAATTCGGCAACCCCCTTGTCAAACACGGCCTGGATCTTGAGGATAGGGGGTTTCCATGCCCCGCGATCATATTTCTTCTGGTCCATCTCGATCATGAGTCTCAGATCACTCATGGTCTTGTCGCAACCTTCCCGGTCGGCCTTGTTGATCAGGAGATATCGCCGATCTCAAGGATGCCGGCTTTGATTGCCTGAATATCATCTCCCATTCCGGGAATCACAACAATGACTGTCGTATGGGCGCTCCTGACAACATCTACCTCATCCTGTCCGACACCAACGGTTTCCACCAGGATATAGTCCTTACCCATGGCATCCAAAACATCAATGGCGCTCCGGGTAGACTGGGTCAACCCACCGAAATGACCTCTTGTGGCCAAAGACCGGATAAAAACGCCTGGATCCATACTGTGCCGCTGCATCCTCACACGGTCCCCTAAGATAGCTCCGCCACTGAAAGGGCTGGTGGGATCAACCGCAAGGACGCCCACGGTCTTGTCCCTCTTTCTCAGATGGGCAACCATCTGGTCAACTAAGGTGCTCTTTCCCACCCCGGGGGCCCCTGTAATGCCGATGACATAGGCCTTCCCTGTATGGGGATACAGATCCTTAAGAACCTCCCGTACCTCGGGCATTCCATCATCTATGTCACGGATAAGACGTGCAACGGTCCTGACATCCCCGGCAACAACTTTTTCAACAATATTATTATCATTCATAATTCGCTGATTCTACCTCGGTGTTACGTTATTCTGGACCCACTTAACGATGTCGTCGAGGGGTGTCCCCGGGGTAAATACCTCTTTTACCCCTGACTCCTTAAGTTTTTTTATATCATCATCCGGGATGATGCCACCCCCGCAGACAATAATATCATCCGCGGCCTTTTCCCGCAGGAGTTCAACCACAGCAAGGAAAAGGTATTTGTGGGCCCCAGCTAAACTCGAAAGGCCAATCATGTCCACATCTTCCTGGATGGCGGCCTCTACGATCTCTTCAGGTGTCTGATGAAGCCCCGTATAAACTACTTCAAAACCGGCGTCACGATACGCCCTCGCAATTATCCTAGCCCCACGGTCATGGCCGTCCAAGCCAGGTTTCGCAACCATTACCCTTACTCTTCTCTTCTGTCTCATATACACCTCTCCAGAATTAAGGAATTGCGAATTCAGGAATTAAGGAATTGGTTGAAACCTGCTCAGTTGAATTCCTCAATTCCTAAATCCCTCAATTCCTAAATTATTATCCTAATAGATCCCCGGATCCCTGTACTCTCCATATACCTTCCTGTAAATGTCACACACCTCCTGGAGTGTGGCATTGGCCTTTACTGCATCAATGAGGGGCTCCATTATATTTTCTTTCCCTGAACAGGCTTCCCCTACCATTTCAAGGCACTCTGCAACCCGCTGGTTATCACGTTCAGCCTTGACCCTGTTGGTTTTTTCTATTTGAAGGCTTTCGAGTTTTTCGTCTATCTCTAAGACTTCCACCGGGATCTCCTCGTCAACGGCATACTTGTTGACGCCTACTACTATTTTCTCGTTATCATCAATCTGTCTCTGATAATGATAGGCGGAATCCGCAATCTCCTGCTGGGGGAAGTTTTTTTCTATTGCCGACAACATACCGCCCATATCATCGATTTTCTGTATTATATCGAAGGCCTCCTCTTCCATCTGGTTTGTAAGCGCTTCAACAAAATATGACCCTCCCAATGGGTCAATCATATTGGCTACTCCGGATTCCTCAGCAATGATCTGTTGTGTCCTCAGCGCAATGGTTGCGGCCTCCTCAGTTGGTATGGCCAGGACCTCATCAAGCGAATTGGTGTGGAGAGACTGGGTTCCGCCCATAACCGCTGCCAATGCCTGAAGCGCCGTCCTTACTACATTATTATAGGGCTGCTGAGCCGTGAGAGAGCACCCCGCGGTCTGGGTGTGAAACCTCAGCCACCATGATCTCTGGTCTTTTGCCTTAAACCGTTCCTTCATGATCTTAGCCCACATCCTCCTGGCTGCCCTGAATTTGGCCACCTCTTCAAAAAAATCCAGGTGAGAATTAAAAAAGAAGGAAAACCGGGGCGCAAAGTCGTCTACATCAAGACCACGCTCAATGGCCTTCTCTGTGTAAGCAATACCGTCAGCCAGGGTAAACGCCAGTTCCTGCACCGCAGTGGACCCGGCTTCCCTGATATGATATCCGCTGATGCTTATAGTGTTCCATCTCGGGACCTCCTTTGTCCCGAATTCCACAGTATCTTCGATGATCCTTACAGAAGGTACTGGCGGACACATGAAGGTTTTCTGGGCAATAAACTCCTTAAGCATATCATTCTGGATCGTTCCCCCTAATACCTTTCTGTCTATCCCCCTATTTTCTGCCATTGCTATATACATGGCCCAGATCACTGAGGCCGGCGGGTTGATGGTCATCGAGGTGGTAATCCTCTCAATGGGGAGACCCTCAAACAAATCCTCAATATCCTTGAGGGTATCGATGGCCACCCCACACTTGCCGCACTCTCCTTTTGCTTTGTGGGCATCAGTGTCATAGCCCATCAAGGTAGGCATATCAAAGGCAGTTGAAAGACCTGTCTGGCCCGCTTTTACCAGGAGATGAAAACGTTTGTTCGTATCCCTGGCTCTCCCCAAGCCTGCAAACATCCTCATGGTCCAGAAACGACCTCGATACATGGACGGCTGGACCCCTCTTGTAAAAGGATAATCCCCGGGAAAGCCAATATCCTCCATGAAATCCTGGTCTCTGACATCGGCAGGGGTGTAGAGCCTGTTAATTTCCTTGTCAGAAACAGTTGAAAACCTGGTTAATCGTTCAGGCCTGGCCTCAAACACCTCATCCAGTTCTTTCTGCCATTTCTTGTTTCCTTTTTCTATGTCATCAAAAATCTTATTATCAAAGGTCAAGGGCATGGGCACCGCCTTTCGATTGAATATTGATCCCGCGGGATCGTGGGATTGTCGATTGACATCTTTCTTTCATCAATCCTTAATCAGGTTCTTCGCTATTATCAGACGCATGATCTCATTGGTTCCTTCATATATCTGGCATATCTTGGCGTCTCTCATATGACGCTCCATGGGATATTCTTTGCAATACCCGTATCCGCCCAGGATCTGAACCCCTTCAATAGAGGCCCTCATGGCGGCATCCGACGCATACATCTTGGCCATGGCAGCTGCTTTTTCATAAGGCTTCTTATGGTCCTCTAACCACGCGGCCCTGAGGGTAAGGAGTTCTGCGGCATCCAATTCAGTGGCCATGTCCGCCAATTTCCACTGAATTGCCTGGAAAGTGGAGATCGGCTTGCCGAATTGTTCTCTTGTTTTGGCATATTCCACTGCCTCTTCCAACACAGCCCTTCCGATACCGATAGCCTGGGACGCGATGCCGATCCGGCCCCCGTCAAGGGTGGTTAACATCTGCTTGAAGCCGTCACCCTCGTTTCCGAGAAGGGCGTCAGCAGGTAACCTGGCATCCTCGAAGACAAGTTCCGAAGTGCCTGAGGCAAGGATGCCTAATTTTTCTTCCACCCGACCCACCTTAAAACCGGGGGTATTATCCAGGTCCACCACAAAGGAGCTGATACCCTTATACCCCTTTCCCTTTTCAGTAATAGCTGCAATTACGCCGTAAGATGACACATTGCCATTGGTAATAAATTTCTTTTCACCGTTGACAACCCATTCATCCCCATCCCTGACAGCGGTAGTGCGCATACCGGCCGGGTCTGAGCCCGCGCCCGCCTCGGTCAAGCCGTAGCAGCCAAGCGTTTCGCCGGCGGCGCAGGGATAGAGGTACTTCTTTTTTTGGTCGTCCGTGCCATATGCCTGGACAGGGAAGCAATAGAGGGAGTTATTCACGGACATAATCACGCCTGTTGATGCGCATCCCTTAGATATTTCTATGAGGGCAAGCACATAACTGACATAATCCATGCCGCCGCCGCCGAATTCCTCTGGCACGGCAATCCCCAGCATCTTTAACTCGCCCAACTGCCTGACGATGTCCTCAGGGTGCTCATGTTTTTCATCGAGCTCGGCGGCCTTTGGCTTGATCTCAGCCTCGGCAAACCGAGCCGCCATCTCTTTTACCATCTGCTGTTCTTCAGTCAAAGCAAAGTCCATTTTAGGTCAACTCTCCCTTAAAATCAGGTTTTCTCTTCTCTAAGAATGCGGTCATTCCTTCCTTGCCGTCAGGGCTCGCCATACATAACGCAAACTGGTCTGTTTCCACTGCGCATGCCGCGCGCAAATCAAGATTGTAACCCCGATCGATACAGCGCTTTGCCGCCATTATTGAAAATCTCCCCTTAGATGCAAGTAACTTGGCTGTCTTCATTGTCTCTTCCCACAGCTTATCAGCGGGAAATACCTTGTTTACTAATCCGATCTCCTTTGCCTCTTGGGCGTTTATGAGTGCACCGGTCATACAGAGTTCCTTTGCCATCCCCTTTCCCACAAGCCTTGGAAGACGCTGGGTACCGCCAAAACCGGGGATGACTCCGAGGCTAATCTCGGGCTGGCCGAATTTGGCATCTTCGGAGGCATAGATGAAATCAGATGCCATGGCGATCTCAGTCCCGCCTCCCAAGGCGAACCCGTTAACACAGGCTATGATCGGAATAGGGAGCCCCTCCATACGAAACCCAAGTTCATGAAGGGCTGAAGAGAATTCCCTCAATTGAAGAGGAGCGAGGTTGACCATCATGGAAATGTCAGCTCCGGCCACAAAGGCCTTGTCCCCTTCTCCCGTCAAAATAAGCACCCTGACGGCGGGATTGCTCTCCACTTCATCTAAGGCCTTCTGGATATCTTTGACCACATCGATGTTGATGGCGTTAAGGGCCTTTGGTCTATTAAACTTAATGACCGCCACATCTCCTTCTGTTTCAAAAATAATATTTTCGTAAGCCATTATTTACCCCCGTTGGATTGTTGATTGTTGATGTATGATTGTCGAAGATCCCGTTTTTAGCGGGGATGATTGGCAATCTCCAAGACCTTCTACATTTCCTGGCCTATCAAATTGCACAATGTATATTGGTAGATTCAACAAAGGCGACATCATTATAATTGTTTCTTCTCTTGAGCATTCTCTCCTGTTTTTCAATCGACAATCGACAATTTTACCCCGTGGAATAGGGCTCCCCCTGGGAAATTCCACTGGGGCATCAATCATCAATCTCAAGGACCATTGCCATACCCTGGCCGCCGCCTATACAGAGAGAAGCCAAACCGAGGCTTAATTCGCTTCTCAACATCTCTCCCATCAGGGTCAAAACTATACGTGCTCCTGAACAACCAATGGGGTGTCCGATGGAAATACCGCTGCCGAGGACGTTGGTCTTGTCCATATCGCATTTCAGCTCCCTCACACACGCGATGGCTTGAGCAGCAAATGCCTCATTCAGCTCAATGGCGCCAAAATCATCGATTGAAAGGTTTTCTTTCTGCAGTATCTTTCTCACCGCCGGGATCGGGCCAAGACCCATGTAGGCAGGATCTATTCCGGCGGATGAATAGGCCCTTATCTTTGCAAGGGGTTTCAGTCCAAGTTCCTCAGCCTTTGAAGCAGACATGAGAAGTAGGGCCGCGGCCGCATCATTAATCCCTGAAGCGTTCCCCGCAGTAACCGTCCCATCTTTCTTAAAGGCAGGTCGGAGCTTTCCCATCTTTTCCGCGCTCGTATCCATGGGCCGCTCATCCGTGTCAAAGACCACCGGGTCCCCCTTCCTTTGAGGGATAACTACCGGAGCAATTTCATCTTTAAAAAGCCCGTCCGTAATCGCTTTTCTTGCCCTCTGGTGGCTCAAAGCGCCTAATTCATCCTGTTCTTCCCTTGAAATACCGTATTTCTCAGCAATATTCTCTGCTGTCAGACCCATGTGGTAGCCATAGAAGATCTCAAACAGACCATCCATAACCATAAGGTCCACCAGATCCGCATTGTTCATTCTTGCGCCCCATCTTGCAGCAGGTAGGGTGTAGGGGATCAAGCTCATATTTTCCATGCCGCCGGCCAATACCGCGTCTGCCTCACCGGAACCGATGGACTGAGCAGCAAGGACAATGGCCTTCATGCCTGAAGCACATACCTTGTTAACGGTGAACGCGCTCGTCTCTTTAGAGATTCCTGCCCTGATCGTTGCCTGTCTCGCCACATTCTGACCCTGGCCGGCGCCTACCACATTCCCGAAAATAACCTCATCAATTTCAACAGGTTGATAGGAGTCATCGTAGTCATAGGCCCCTTTTTCCAGATCAATCATCCCGATACCCTTGAGGGCGTCAGGGTCGAACCGTGTCAGGTTATCTGTTGCAACGGGTCTCAAATTCACCTTTTTCAGGGTCTCTTTCAACACCAAAGCCCCTAATTGAACTACGGGTGTTGACTTCAGAGTCCCGCCGAATGCCCCTACGGGCGTCCTTATCCCGGAAACAATCACTACATCTCGCATCATTTTATCTCCTCTACCCTAAATTCCATCCGCAGACCCGCCTGCCTCTGCGAGGCACAAGCGGGCAGGTTACCCCAGTACGATTTTCCGAACCTACGGGGCAAGCGCAGATTTACGCAGATTATTAAAACCTCTCATTCAGCAATTCATTCAATTCCTCAATCCCTCAATCCCTCAATCCTTTTTATTCCTCATTATAAACAACGAGCGTTACAGCTTCTCCTCCCCCGAGGCAGAGAGAGGCCTGCCCTACCTTAGCCCCTTTATCCTTCATGGCATAAATGAGCGTCGTCAAAATCCGGGCCCCGCTTGCGCCGATGGGATGACCGATTGCAACAGACCCGCCGTGGATGTTGACCCTCTCAGGGTCGAGTCCGAGCTCCCTGTTGACGGCAACAGAGGAGGTGCTGAATGCCTCATTTATCTCATGAAGGTCTACGTCCCCTATCTCGAGACCGTCCTTGGCTAAGACCTTTGGTATGGATAGAATAGGGGCCACAAGGACATATTTCATATCCATGCCCGATGCCCCCTGGGCGCCAACGCGGACCATTGGCTTGCATCCTAATTCCTCAGCCTTTTCCTTTGACATAACCATTAAAGCAGATGCCCCGTCACTTATTTTGGATGCATTTCCAGCCGTCACCAGACCATCTTTCTTGAATGCGGGGCGCAGTCTTGCCAAGTCCTCCATGCTGGCTTTCGGTTTTCTTGTAGAAATCTCGTCCTCATCAAATATCTTAGGCTCCCCCTTTCTTACAGGGACCTCAACAGGGACAATTTCATCCCTGAATTTTCCCTCATCCATCGCTTTCCACGCCTTTTCATAGGAATTTATGGCAAAGGAGTCGGAATCCTCCCTGCTTATGCCATATTTCTCAGCGATCAGTTCTGCGCTGATCCCCATATGAAAATCATTCACGTGGTCCCAGAGACCGTCATGAACCATGGCGTCAATCAGCTTATTATTGTTCATGCGGTACCCTGTTCTCGCTTTTTTCAGCATATAGGGGCAAAGGTTCATATTTTCCTGCCCGCCTGCCACAATCACATCCGCATCGTTGCACTGGATCGCCTGGGCCGCTAACATCACCGATTTCAGACCCGAGCCGCATACCTTGTTCACTGTAATAGCGCCTACTTCCAAAGGAAGACCGGCCCTGATCATGGACTGCCTGGCCGGATTCTGTCCCAGACCGTGGGGTAAGACACTCCCCATGATTACCTCATCCACGTCCTCATTCTTTATGCCGGCCCTCTTTATGGCCTCCTTTATTACAACCACACCAAGGTCTGTAGCTGAAACCGTGCTCAGCGATCCGGCAAAATCGCCGACAGCGGTCCTGCACGCACTGACAATAATCACCTCTCTCATAAGTCATCTCCTTATTTAGCGCCTATTCAGAAATGAGACCCGCCGGTTGCGGGACGGAAAATAGCCATTTATGTATTGACACTACTCAGATAATTGAAACCTTGCATTTATATTAAAGAATGGCTTTTTAAGTCAAGGTAAATTGGAGGGATTCTTGCTGAACAGGTTTTTGAGAGATTTGGGGAATTTAGACCACCATTCCTATTCTGCCTGGAATTTATATCCTACACCAGCCACGGTGACTATATATCGCGGGTTTTCAATATCGGATTCTATCTTTTTTCTGAGTCTCTGCACATGAACATCCAATGCCCTGCTGTGCTGGTACAGCTCTGAATCACGCCATATCTGGTTTGTGATGAATTCCCTGGAGAGCACCTCATCAGGATAGGAAACGAAGAGTTCCAATAATTCAAATTCCGTCTTGGTCAGTTTGATCTCTTCTCCACGGGCAGAAACTTTTCTGGATTTGAAGTCTATGGAAAGGTCCTTCAATCCATAATGGTTCTTCACCAGATTTCTTTCGACCCTTTTGAAGATGGCCTTGATCCTGGCGGAAAGTTCAAGGAAGTTAAAGGGCTTCACCATATAATCGTCAGCTCCACATTCGAGTCCAAGGACAGTGTCCGACACTCCGTCCCGCGCTGTCAGCATGATGATGGGGAAATCGAATTCTCTTCTTATTATCTGGCAGGCTTTGATCCCGTCAATATCGGGGAGGTTCAGATCGAGTATGATCAGATCGGGACGACATTCCTTTGCCATATCCACTCCGCTCCGGCCGTCAAAGGCGGACAATACCACATAGCCGTCTAATTCCAGATTGCCCTTAATTGTCTCAACAATATCCTTATCATCATCGACGACCAGGATAGTTGCCTGGATTTTACCTGTTACTTCAGGCATAATAATTATTCCTTATCAGATGGTTGATCTTAACCACCCTAAATAAAATTACTTATCCCTTTTACTAAGATTAACACCTGCAGGCTTTCATAGAAAGAGCTTTTTAAAAATTTACAATTTCGTTACATTTTTATCAATATTGTTATATTTTCTGTTCAAAAGTTCTTAACCACTTAACGAAATCTGTTTTGAGGCAAAAAAATGAGAAAACTCCATCTTTCTCTCCAATGGAAATTCCTTTTATTGATCACATTGATTGTCTTCCCGACCATTGGGGCCATCTTTGTATGGGAAGGCATGCAGCACGAAAAAAGGGCCATAGATCAGATTATGAATCAGGCCAAGATCCTGGCAAGGCAGATCATATTGACCCGACAGTGGGTATCTGACTGTGGAGGCGTAATGGTGGATCAAACAAGCGAAGGGGCAAAAGATATTCGCTGTTTTTTCGACGACAAACTCATAACGTCCAGGGGGTCCTATCAGCGATTCACCCCTTCAATGGTAACCAAGAAGCTGTCGCAGTATTCAGATCGTGAAGACCTCTACCGGTTTCGGCTTGCAAGCCTGAACCCCCTCAATCCGGAAAACAGGCCTGACGAATTTGAGAGAGGAGCCCTGGTCAGGTTCAGGAATGCCGAAATTACCGAGGCATACAAGTTCGGCCATCATGACAAAAAGCAATATTTTCAATACGTAGTGCCCCTTCATATGGAAAAGGGGTGTCTTAAATGCCACCAGGCCGGGGAAGTATCCAAGGGCGGCATCAGGGGGGGCTTAAGCGTTTTTCTTCCCATGGATAAAATAAAGTCCGGTCTTCAACAGGACTATATGGAATTGGTAATTGGCGCAATTTGTCTCATTTCTCTCTTGATCCTCACCTTGTTTTTTCTGCTCCGACGGTTAGTGATAAGACCCATGAGGGAGTTTGAGGAAATGGCCGATAAAATAGGCGGGGGGCATCTGGAAGCCCGGGTGGATATCTCGACCGGAGACGAGTTTGAAAGATTGGGTCGGGCGTTTAACTCCATGGCCGAAAGATTAGGCAGAGGCCGAGATCTTCTTGAAGAAAGGATCAAGCAGTCCACTCAGGAACTTTCTGAGGCCAACCGCGAATTGAAGGGTCTGGATAAACTCAAATCTGACTTTTTAGCCAATATGTCCCATGAACTCAGATCGCCTCTAACAGTTATTCGTGGTGGGGTGGATTATCTTAACCGAACCATAAAGGGTGTAGAAAACAGACGCTATCTCAAAATCATGGACAAGAACCTACGTCGCCTCATTCATCTCGTTTCAGACCTCTTTGATTTTACCAGGATAGAGGCCAGAAAGGCCGACTGGTCTTTTGAGCGGGAAAATGTGTCCGGACTGATTCAGGAGATTGTTGAGATCCTGAGCCCTTTGGCCACGGATAAAGGAGTGGCAATAGATTGCCAATGTCCTGGTGATGTCTATGCGGAGATGGATTTTGAACGAATTGAACAGGTCGTGGTGAATCTTGTGGAGAACGCCATCAAATTTTCCGACGAGGGCATGGAGATAGAGGTAGAGGTTCAGGAAGACAGGGATAATGTTCTTGTAGCGGTGAGAGATCAGGGGATCGGTATTTCCGGGGAAAGCCTGGATATTATCTTTGAGAAATTCAGTACCCTTCCTACGGCCGGAGGCCCGGGTAAACGGGAAGGAACCGGCCTTGGTCTCGCCATCTGCAAAGGGATCGTTGAGGCGCATGGCGGCAGGATTTGGGCAGAAAGCAAAGAAGGGGAGGGGAGTGTCTTTTTCTTCAATCTTCCCAAAAAGCGTTGAAAAGCAAAAGGCGTTTTGCGGGAAATGTAAAAAAAACTACATTCAAACACCGGATTGTGGTATGTTTTTTTGCAAGAAATGTGCTTGGATTAAATTCATACTCTGACCACCATGGGTTTTCCAAATATTATGGCGGTCATTGGATGGGTTTGTGAGGTCCTGACAAAGGTCTCGCTCAGGGGGAATAGGGGCAAAAATTTTTCCGCCCTGTTATGTTAAGTTTAACATAAGCCCATTGACAGGTGCCCCAACTTAGAGGGATGACAATGGAGGACTTTGCAACGTTACTAAAGGGTTCAGCCGAATCCCACGGCCATCTTTGCCCGGGACAGGTGGTGGGTGTTCGTATGGCCATCCTGGGTTGCAGACTCTTAGGTCTGGATGATCCCAAGGCCCCGGATCAGATTAAAAAGATCATTATTTATGTTGAAATCGACCGTTGCGCAACAGATGCCATTGCCTATGTCACCGGTGTCAAATTGGGGCGGAGATCGCTTAAGTTCATGGATTATGGCATTATGGCCGCAACCTTTGTCAACCTCGAAACAGGGAAGGCATACCGCGTGGTTTCAACAGAGGAATCTCGTGATCTTTGCATATCCTACGCGCCTGAAGTCATGGAAAAGGTCCAGCAACAATTAGAGGCTTATAAGCGCATGCCAGACAGCGTACTCTTCCGTGTTCAGGAGGTCCGGGTTCCCATCGGCGAATATGATTTGCCCGGTCCCACCCGCCACAAGGCTATCTGTGCCCGATGCGGCCAGGTAGTCCGGGACCAGCGGGAAGTGATTGTTGAAGACGTCCCTGTATGTCAGCCCTGTGCCCGGGGGGCATATTTCAGTCCTGTCCGTGAGATTACCCTGCCCGACATGAACTGGTCCCCGTCCTCTCGAGGAATTCAGTATATGGAAGAATCCGTTTCTGATCCAGCGGGATACCGCAGGGTTGAATGGATCAGATGAAAAGGCAACCAGCCGGTGAAAAAATGCCCCGGGCTTTTAACAGCCCGCCGGTCGTATCAGTACATACGGGTAATACCCTCAGCATCCACTAAAATCTTATCCTCTGCCAAGGGGTATTCGTAGGCTTATCAGGAAATGTATTATCGCTTTTAAAAGTCTGAAATGTTTTTATGGGCAGTTTATGGTCGTGCCCGGGACTTAAGTTGGCAGCCTGCGCTACAATGAGCTACCCTCGGAACCGTATAGCGCTTCATATCAGTCACCTCCTTTCAGAGACCTTTGAAAAACATGATTGAGTTTTTCCACTACCCCACCACTCCAAAGAACTTTATTCAGCCCCCTTCCAAGGGGCAAAGGCAAAGCCAGGTTCTCTGGGCCTGGATTCTTTATCCTCCTGCAAGCATGAGTGTAATGTGAATGTCATCTCCATCTTTGACCGGTTTCACCAGCTCATCCGGATAAGCGCTTTTCTGATTGATATAAATCTCCACAGCGTTTAGCAGTTTACCCTTCTTATCAAATAATGCGCTCGCCATTCCAGGGAATTGCCTGATCAGGTCGTCAAGGCAATTACCCACATTATTTCCCTGAACCTCAACAGTATCCAAACCATCGGTAAATTGACGATGGGTCCTGTGTATGCTTATGTTTATGCTCACGTTTTACTCCAAATCTCTTCAAATTGCCGCGATGTTCATAACCTTATTTTCAAACCCAGCCCGTTTTCTAAATACCCAAAACATACGCTCCTTTAATCTATAGTAGTTTAGTATAGTTTAAGTATCCTCTCCAATGATGTCAAGGTCAAATCATCCTTAAGAATTTCCGCTGCGCTACAACAAGTTTCAATCCGTCGCCCCCTGTTTCGAAGCATTACGTAACGTCACATAGAACAGCCAGGCGGCACATAAAAGGACGACCCCCAGGAGCAGAAACAGGTTGCTGTAGGGGCCAGCGGATACCGTGGCCGTCAGGGGATTGATGGGGGCGTGATACCTGGAAATGTCCAGCAGCTTTCCGATAAATGCCGCACTGAAGGCCCCCGACATGAAGAAGAAGAGGTTATACACGCCCATCCCCACCCCCAGCTGATCCCGTGGAAGCGTTGAAGAGACCTTATGGGCAATGGAAGCCTGAAACAGAGAAAACCCCATATAGCACGGGATCAGGTTCAGGGAGATGACCCAGGGGCGCAAGCCTGCGAAGGTGGAGAGGAGCAAGAACCCCGACATGAGCAGCGTCATGGCGGTATATACCACGGGTGCGCTTCCTCTTCTGTCCACGAATCTTCCGCCCACGGTTCCTGCAATAGCGCCGACCATGGCCCCGGGAAACATTACAAGCCCAATATTGCCGGTTTCCAGGGCATTCAGGTCCCGCAGCATCAACGGAGTCATGAACAGCACGCCGAAAACCGTACTCAGGGCGAGAAAAGCCATGATGATCAAGTTGCGGTAGGCCTCATTGCCGAACAGTGAAGGACTCACGAAAGGGGTCTCTGCGTGACGGATATGCACCAGGAACCAGACCATCAGGATCACCCCAGCTGGCAGGGTCCACCACATCGTGGTGGTGATAAAGAGGAGGAGAGAGCCTATGGCGGTCACCATAAGGAGCGCACCCGGGGTATCGAATCTGCCTTCGCGCCGGGTCTGGTCGGGCAGGTACCGCTGGAAGGCCGGGATGGTAAACAGGGTGATCGTAGAGATGATAAACAGATACCGCCAGTGAAAAGTGCCGGTCAAAAATCCGCCCAGGATGGGGCCTACGCCGGCACCCACCGCCACGGTGGACGCCAGAACACCGAGCACCCGGCCTTTTTCGGAAACGGGGAAATAGCCCGTGGCGATGATCATGCCAAGGGCCGGGATGGCCCCGCTTCCCGAGGCCTGTACTATACGTGCGGCGATCAGCATGGGATACCACTCTGAGAGGAAACCTATGATGGATCCGGCATTGAACAGTATCAGCCCGATGGTCACAAGGGTCTTGATGGAATAGGTATCCGCAAGTCTGCCATAGGTGACCGAACTGATGGCAAAGATGATCACATACCCGCTCACCACCCAACTCACACGTGAAGGAAGGAGGCGAAACTGTTCTGCGATATCCGGAAGGGACACATTGAACATGGTGGTATTCAGGACCGAGAAGAAGACAATGGTGGCCAGGAACACAATGAGTCTTCGATGGGCGCCCGATCCCGCTATGGGTATGTTACCGGTCAAGGAACCCCCTGCCCGCGGCAAGGGCACGCCCCCCGGGGATTGACTGTATTTCCAGGTTTATCCTCAAAGGCATGAGATTTCTTTTCTCATCATTCCTCTTCCGGGTCCTGCTTTTATGATCATCATCCATTTTGAAAGACCACTTTCTGGCTCTTTTTCCCTCTGCCTTTGTGCACGAAATATAGGAGACCGCTGATCTATCTTAATGGCCTTATATATCAAAATCTCCGAGGTGTTGTACACCCCTGAAAGGACCGGGAGGAGAAGAAGTGGTTTGGAAAGTCCGATCCCCCGAAATGACGGGCGAAAGCCATGGTTCCTGCATCTGATATTTTTATACGCTACGAGAAATCTTCTTTTCTTCATCTCAAGAGAGGGAAAAGAGTATTTGAAATGATTTGCAAGCCCCCAGGAAATTCGTTACACTAATTAAATGGAGAACGGGTTTTTTCCCGGCCAGCGGAGAAGTTCTGCGAGATCTGCCGTAAATGCGCCGAATCCTGTCCTTCTCATTTAATTCCACGGGAACGACTTAAGACCACGGAGCGGGGGTTTCTGTGGTGGAAATTGAACCCTAAACTTTTCTGATACGCGGAAAATCCTATGCTGCCTTCAATAAATATTGGAATTATTTACTGCGAAACTTTAGACGCTGAAATTCGGTCGGTTGCCCGATGTTTTCGGGAAATCACCTATTTGAAATCTATGCCATGGGGTCTACATATTGAACCCGACGGACTGCTTGAGGAAGTACGTGAGCAGATTGTTGAGGCGCAGGACCAGGTTGATGCCATTGTCCTTGGTTATGGCCGATGTCAGGCCATGGACAGGCTGGGTGAAGACTTTAAAGTACCTGTTCTGCGCCCAGACGCGGAAGACTGCATCGGTGTTCTGCTCGGACAGGAGCGCTACGAAGAAGAACTGCGCCAGGCGCCGGGAACATGGTTCCTTTCGCCAGGCTGGACCCGCATGGGTACGGAATTTGTATTCCGCGAGTTGCAGGTCAACCGCATTGCCAGAAAAGACGTTGAGCCGCTGCAACTCGCGCGACGTATGCTGGATGGATTTACTCGTGCCCTATACATTGACATGAATCTTGGTGCCGACGAGGATGAACTCTACGGTAGAGCTGGCAAGATTGCTGATGACCTCGGCCTTTGTTTGGCGAGAACAACGGGTTCTTTGAATTTACTGGAAGGCGCCGTTTTAAAGGCTTTGGCAACAAAGGAACTACATTAAGCCTCTTTCCTTCGAAGCACCGAAAGAACCCAGATCCTTGGCCATCTTGTTGTCGTGAATCGACTTGTGGGCATCGTATTTCTGGAACGCAAGCATCTGCCTTGGCTGGCGGTAATCGTCGCAAAGAATCGCCGTGTTCTCAAATGGTGATGACATAGTTTTCCTGAGATATCAGCTCAATGATCGTATTGGCGATTGAGCCGTTGCATACCGCGAATCCAGCGCTCGTAGTCGCCCGTTTTCCGTCTCATATACTCCAGCACCTGCGGGTGCGGCAGCACGAGGAATTCTTCGGCTTCAATGCTGCGAACGCAGGCCTCTGCCACATCTTCCGGTTCCAGTATCCCGTCGACGGCAGCGACGGCATCTTCCGCGCCTGCTGTCATGGCAGTGCGCACAAACTGCGGACAAAGAACTGATACTTTCAACCCCTGCTCGCCGTAGGTGATCGCCAGCCACTCGGCCAGCGACACGGCTGCGTGCTTGGTTACTGTGTAAGGTGCCGAGCCGATTTGAGACAACAAGCCGGCGGCGGACGAGGTATTAAGCAGATATCCTCCACCGCGCTCTATCATCCGGGGCACCAGGTGCCGCGCTGCAAAGACGTGCGCCATGACGTTGATCTCCCAGATGTCCTGCCAGCCGTTGTTGTCAACCTCCACGCCACCTTCGAAGGCGATGCCGGCGTTTGAGCAGAACAGGTCAATCGGGCCACACTCGTTCTCGACGTTTTCAATGAGGTTCTGTATGTCCGCTTCCCTGGCAACATTCACTTCATAAGCGGCACCGCCGACCTCATTGGCGATCGCGCGCACCGCATTTCCGTTTATATCAGCGCAGATAACGGCCTTCGCGCCCTCATTGTGGAAACGGAGGGCCATGGCCCTGCCAATCCCGCTGGCGGCGCCAGTCACGACGATAATACGATCTTTCAGTTCCATATTGCTGTCCTTTCAGGTTTGTGCCGGAGTGAAACAAACCCATCTTCATGTCTAATCCTTAATGAAATGATAAATGAATCAGGAACTAGCTTTTTTGGAGAAGGACTATAGGGAAATTCACCTTATGCGTCAAAGGAAAAAATAACCGCAACATACGTGGTTTCAAACCGGATTGCAGCGGCGGACGATATCTTCTGGCCTTTTTTCCGATGCAGGGATTCCGGCGTGAGGACTAAAATCTTTGATTGACTTATCTATAATGATCTCAGAGATTTACAAATCATGGCCAGACCACTTAGGATAGAACTCTCAGATGCGAGATAAGGGACTTAAAAACCGGATACAAAACTTTGACAATTGCGAAATTTAGCTCATTTATGCAGTAATTCTCCTTTTTTATTATTTTCAGATCCAGACAAGAAATAAACAGTGGCCTGGCAATGAGCCAATAGCTTCCCATCGCTGTCTTTAACGTTAACCAGCATGGTCCCGGCTTTATTACCTTCATGTATCATCCGGGCCTCTGCCTCGACAGTGGATCCCAAAACCGGATTAGCGATATAATTCATGCTTGAATTTACCAAAACCGCTTTTCGCCCCAGGGAGTTGCCACATACGCCGCATGCGTGATCAGCAACGGCGAATATAGCAGCGCCATGTGTGCCCCCTTGAAAATTTACATGCTTCTTTTCCGACAGCCTGAGACTAGATAAGGCATAGCCTCGATGGGCTTCAATGGTCTTTAAACCCAATAATTGTGCAAATGACGATGAATCGGAATCATTTGCCAGCTTTTCAACATCGGATGGACTGTTTCCGGTTCTACGAACTGTCATTAGAAAACTCCTGTTTCAGTTGCTCCCATTGACTCCGTATTTAAGATCCAAAAGAGGCGCGTCAATAATTGCCCTCCCTACATCTAATATGTCAACATCAATGGACTTCAGTTTTTCAATCTCTTCGAGTCGGATGTTACCGCCAAAGGCGATTTCAATCTTGTTTCGCCTGCCTGCCTTCTTAATCCTGGCAGAGACTTTAATGAGATCGTCCATATTCCCGGTATCAATAAACAGGATATCCGCACCAAGGGTGACTGCTTCGAGCGCCTCATCGCCGATATTATTATATTTTCCTTTCAGCTGCACTGCTTTCAGATGATTTTTCAGGTGAGTGACAGCTCCCAGACATTTTCCGATTCCGCCAAATGCTTCTATATAATTTTTATCCAGATATATGAAAGGTTTGTCGGAGATCCTGATAAAGGCGCCGCCTGCCAGCACGGCATTTCGAATGGACTCCTTTATTGCAAACGGCATCTTTTTCCAGCCCCCGCTGACGATCTTCGGCCGACCTCCAGATGCCCGTGCAAATTGGTGGGCGGCGGTGGCTATGCCTGACGGCTTTCCAATACAGCCGATAAGATAGTCCTCTCCCATAATGATTTCCTTAACGCGCCCTTCAAAATGCCCTATGATATCTCCCGGTTTTACGAGGCTCCCTTCAGCAAGAAGCTTTTTTACGGTCAGCCCTAAACGTCCGGCTTCACGTCCTGCCTTATCCGTTCCTGCGATCACACCCTCGCCGTCAGCGACGATGACCGCATCGATCGTTTTATCTTTTATCATTTTGAAAATATCGTCTCTAATATCGTTCATGTTCTCCCTATAATACTATAACAGTGATTGCACATCCTGAAATGAAGCGCGCATCCCAAACGCTTCGATCCCCATCTTTATAGATTTCATAGCTTATTTATGATAAAGATTCAATTCATAAACAGAAAATCAGAAGAGGTTCCGTTATGATAAGATTGGAATTTTTCGCACAAGTGGATGAGAGAAAGTGCACGGGATGTAAACTATGCGAACCCATCTGTCCGGCCGGTGCAATTGAGATAGAGGAAAAGACGGCGACGATCGATATTGATAGATGCATTGACTGCCAGCGGTGCATTGACAGATGCAACATGGAAAACGCCGTCAGCCGGGTCCCACGGCCCTCAGAGGTCGTCAGATATGTAGACCATTCGGATCTCGATCCGCTGCAGATTAAAACGCTCTGCGCAAAGGCCGGGCTCCTCCCTGATATGCCGATCTGTGGATGTATGCGTACCACGGGAAAAGAAACCGTTGCCGCTGTTTTAAAAGGCGCAACAACCCCTGAGGATCTATGCGCAATGACCGGGCTTCGCGCCGGCTGCGGCATGTATTGTATGACAAGGATATTTCAGGTGCTGGAGGCTTGCGGAATTGCTCTGGATGATCCCCCGGATCGACGGTGGATTAACCTGACCCTGTCAATAGCAGATATTCCCCGGGAAAAGGTGGACCGGATCGATGAGGCGTATCCTCAGTGCTGTGTGGGGGAAGACTGGAAAAGGGTGACGCAAAGACCTACCACGTCTCGCAAAAAGGAGGGTGCCCATGTATGATCCGGCAGTCAATCCGCCCGAGTTAATGGAATCCGTTTACGGTCCCAAAACCAGGGAACGCGCGGTGAATGTAATGGATATGGTTTCTGTGTCGGTCGGCGATCTGTTCCCGGACATCACCGACCGGATCTACAACCACGGCGATGATCTTTCCCTGATAGAAAAGTCCGCCGACGAGGCGCTGTCTTCGGTTGATATGACCATGATAAAGCCTGAACACACGGTCAAGATCCTCAGTTCAGAACACGGCTACAGCATAATGGGCGGTGAGGCATACGTCAGAATGCTCGAAGCCATCAAGGATAACATCAAGGCAAGGACCGGCTGTGAGGATGTTCGTCTGATGGTGGGAGCATATAAGGGATTTCGCGAATCGGATGAATTCATCGCGCATTATGATCTCAAACGGCGCTTTGACGGAAAAGTATACGGCTATGGTCCTTTTGACAAGGATGTACCCATTGAAACGGAGATTGGAACCGTCTATGGGATCAAGAAATTATTCAATGGGGAATGGTTTATTCATGCGTATTACGATGATCCCAGGGAGATATACTATAACCGACAGATCCAGAGGGCATTCAAGCCCTTTGGCATGTCCTATGCGCGTTTTGAAACGCGATCCATCTATCATATGAATTTCGGGAACCGGTCCTCCAATTTTCTTCCAATGGCCATTTTTGACTCACCGTTTATCCAGCAGCGCTATGCCTTCAGCTGCGTATTAAGGCATTCTCCGGCAGGCATATTATGCGTCGATGCCGACAGGGACCTGACGGCCATCGACAGAAGAATTACTGCCAGTCATCTCAAAAAATACGGGAAAATGATGCGGCTCTTTAATGCGATCGATGAATGTATTGCCGTGGTGGATGGAGGAAGGTGGGGATTTTACATACACGCCGGCGGTGTTATTTTCGGAACTTTCATGCACGCCCACGACGATCTGTTTGACCTGACAAATCCCAAGGTGCTGGGAGGGTTTAAGAAAAATGAAAAGGGGGAGCTAGTTCCCATGCTGATCAATCAGGCGATCAAGGTCATCGTTTTGAATCAGGCCTGGCCGGGAATCAACTATCTGGGTCTGGATCATACGCCTATTATAATCGCGGGCGAGGACCATGCCGCCCTGTGGAAAGCGGACCACTGTAATCCTTTGATAGCCGAAGTCGCTCAGACGGCCCCGGATCTGCAAAAGGCCGTTGACATGGCATACGACATATATAAAACGGATAAAATCATCATCTTTGACGGCAATTTCGGGCATATCAACTGCAGCCCGTCCATGGCCCGGCTTTTGATGGAGAAAGCCCCCGAGGTCAGCCGGAACGTGGATGAAGTGCTTTTACCCATGTGGTTGGAACAACGGGGAATCGATGCGGAAGCCGCATGAGGATTTTATCAACGATTCAACGCAGGCTATTTCGATTATGCCAAAATATGATCTACTTAGAAAAACGGAGCTGAGGATTGAAAACATTTTGCTGGAAAACGCAAATTTATCCGATGTTGCCGCCCACGTGGCCCATGTCTTAAGTCTGGACAAAAACGAGGTGCTGGTCGTAGACTACAGAAACGGGGCAATGACCCTGGATATTCTCAATACCTGCCTGAACGCCTACAATATCGTGGGGAAGAAGGACCAGTTATTAAGGGAACTGGGCGGGCTCCCCGGAATCAGCGTTTCCGAAGACACGTCCATTCATTCAGATGGTATGCTGGGCTGGATTGCCATGGATGAGGAAATGGCCAAACAGGCCTTGCGAAAGTCCGACGGAATGGTCTTCGAGATAATGGAAAATATAGCAAAAAGAGCCATTGTTTTTTCAACCGGAGCAGAGGTGGCCGAAGGTCAAATTGAAGATACCAATACGCCGGCCGTCATGCGGCGTCTGATATCCGAAGGGTATTTGGTTACCCGGGGGCAAACCCTAAAGGATGACAAGATATTTATCTCGGCAAAATTACGGGAAGCCGCCGATCATGGAGGGTACGGACTCATCGTCACCACCGGCGGTGTGGGTGCTGAAGATAAGGATCATACGGTGGAGGCGGTTACTGCCATGGACCCCGAAGCCGCCACTCCGTATATCTGTCATTTTGAAGTCGGTACCGGCAGGCATGTTAAAGACGGGATTAGAATCGCAGTGGGAGAGTATAACGGGACATTCATTATTACATTGCCTGGACCAAATGATGAGGTAAAGGCGAGTTTGGATGTGCTCGTTGAAGGGCTTAAGACCGAGCAACCCAAAAATATTTTGGCCGAGAAAATCGCCGCCAACTTGAGAGATATCTTAAGAGAGAAGATGGCCCACCGTCACGCGCATTAGTTATTTGAAGATAACAGTCTGTTGACCCTTGGACAAAAGACGTCCTGCCTTGTTTGTGATTTCAAAGTCAATCATGCCGAAGGATTCGGTACGGCTGGTCATCTTGGCCGTGGCCGTCAGCAGATCTCCACATCTCCCTGCGGCCAGGAAATGAATATTCGTCTGGATGGCTATTGCCGTTTTTCCGTAGCTGTTTGACGCCGCTTCACAGGCCAGATCCGCGAGGGTGAAGATCGCGCCTCCATGGGCCATGTCATGGACATTCACGGTATTCTCGGTGACTTTGAGCGTTGCACGAGCAAAACCGGGTTGGAGTTCAAGTAAATTCGTTCCGGTTAATTTGGCAAAGGCGTCTCCGGAACTGATTTTTCCCAACATCGACTCTGAAAACTCACTCCGGTCTTCCGCCATACTCCGGCTCCTTGCAACCTTTTTTTGAAGAGAAGCTGCCATGATCCCATGGCGGCCATCGTCACCGCTTCGAAACCTTTGCAAAACGCCCCCTTTTAGCCAATCTCGGCGTCAGGCTCAAATTTCAATCCTCGAAATATCTAATATATTCCTGTGGTTGAAATTTTCGCCTTCCTTGATTTTAACTAAAATTAAACATTTTTCAAAGGTCTCGTTTCAGGAATTCCCAACCGTTTATTATGTTGTCGGCACCCTCGATAATGTTATCCACGAATTCCTTGACCGTTGGTATTTTGTCCACGTAGGTAACTCCGAAAGACATCATGCTGCTGAGCCGATCGTAATCTTCGTTCCACATTTCAGGGGCGATTTCCCAGTCATCGTGCTTGAGCATCACCCTTTCCAGGGCCGTCAGCCAATTCGGCAAAGGCATCTCATCGCGTTTTTTCATGACCGCTTCGTAAGCACCGGGGTTCGGCGGGGCAAGCACCCTGTTCCGCAAATGGGGGTTGTCGGGAAAGGCGTTTACCATTTTCTCCTTGAAGCGGTCGGAGATGGGGCACTCCCTGGTCGCCATGAAGGCAGTCCCCATCATTACGCCCTCTGCACCCAGCGCAAGGGAACCCAGAAACGTGCGGGCATCGCCTATGCCCCCTGCGGCAATGATGGGAACGTTTATATGTCTCGACGCCCAGGCAATCGTGGTCATCGTGGGAAGTTGCTGTATATTCTTAAAGCCGATACCCTCAAGCCCCACCAATATCAATGCGTCAGCACCCTGCTTCTGCGCATGCAGAGCGTGTTTCAAAGTGGCCGTCTTGTGAATCCATTTCCGCCCCGCATCCTTGATGCGCTTGCCGTACTCGTCGGCAGTAAAAACCGCCGTTTCGATCACCTCGATCTCCTCATCAAGGACCACATCCAGCATTTCATCGATATGGGGACACATGCCGATGGTGATATTCACACTGAAATCCTTGTCCGTCGCGTCTTTGCACCTTCGAATGTCCTCTCGAAGTTTCTCAGGCGTCATTGAAACGGCGGCCGTGAGGCAACCGTGGGCCCCTGCTTCGCTGACGGCCGCCGCAAATTTCCAGTTGCCTATACGGCTCAAGGCTGCCTGGAGGATCGGGTAATCACAGTTCAGAAGCTCGGTCAATCTGGTCTTCCATTTCATGGCTGTTAATCTCCTCATGATTCAGATTGTTTTGCACGATACTCTTTGGGCAGCGTTAATTAGTGCCTGAACGAAAACCCCTGTTCAGGCAAAATCCGAATATCGAAATCCGAAATTCTAAACAAATTCGAATATCAAATGACAAAATGACCGAAACTAAGGGACTGAAAATACGATTTTTTTGTCATTGAGACATTGGTGTTTTGGTCATTGTTTCGTATTTCGTGTTTCGAATTTCTTGACCGAAAAACAAGGTTTTCGGTCAAGCGTTAATTATTAGAAAAGCCCTTTGAATGTCTCATAAGAATCTCCTTTTTTGTGTAGAAAGTATAAAGAAAATGGTCTTGTGTGTCAAACTAAATTCAACCTTGCCGCCTGAGACATTATAATTGGTGTAGAAGATGCAAATCACCTAACTTCAGGGGGCCCAAAATGCCAGGAATTGCACAACTGACCGCGAAAGAGGAAGAGGCGGTTTACCACGTCATAAAAGGGTCCAGGTCTACTCTGGGCTGTTGCTTTATCTTCTGGTTCCTCATACGAATTTGTGATCTTGGGGACTATGTTTTTTCTTGATAAGTTGGAACGAAAGTGCGATATGGAAGACGTATGGGGAACAAAGGATGTCAATAAAACACGGGGCTTAAGCATTCAATGGATCTTTTTAATATCCTTGCTATCTTAATCACTCTTACAGCGTTGTTCAGCTATATCAATCACCGCTATATCGGGCTTCCGATTACTATCGGTGTGATGTTCATTGCATTATTGATGTCATTGCTGCTGAATCTTCTGGATGCACTGGGGTTTGGCCTGAAGCATTATGCGCAGATGGTGCTGGGCAGTATTCAGTTTGACAAGACCCTGCTCCACGGGATGCTCAGTTTTTTGTTGTTTGCCGGAGCGCTTCACATCAATCTGGGTGATCTTATGGAGCGCAGATGGAGTATCGGTATCCTGGCAACACTGGGTACTCTCATGTCTACCTTCCTTGTCGGTACGTTCACATGGTTTGGCTTAAGATGGTTCGGGTTTGAGCTGTCATATATCTACTGCCTTCTTTTCGGGGCACTTATCTCGCCAACCGATCCCATTGCGGTACTCAGTATCCTTAAAACCACGAGTGCTCCAAAGAGTCTTGAAATGAAGATTGCCGGTGAATCGCTTTTTAATGACGGGGTGGGAGTGGTGGTCTTTATTGTTATTCTGGAGATTGCAACAGGTGCGCATGAACTGAATGCAGGCCATATAGGATTGTTGCTGGTTCAGGAAATAGTCGGGGGGGCGTGTCTGGGGCTGGGTCTTGGCTATCTTGCGTATCGGATGCTCAAGAGTGTTGACAATTACCAGGTTGAAATACTCATTTCACTGGCCCTTGTGGTGGGAGGCTACGCATTGGCGGGTGTCCTGCATTTCTCAGGCCCCATCGCTATTGTGGTGGCAGGACTGTTGATCGGAAATCATGGCCGGTTGTTTGCAATGTCGGATGAAACACGTCTGCAATTGGATACCTTCTGGGAGCTTGTTGACGGAGTCCTCAACGCAGTGCTGTTCGTATTAATTGGCCTGGAGATACTGATACTCACCTTTACAAAACAATATCTACTGTTGAGTCTTTTAATTATTCCATTTGTACTAACTGCCCGTTTCATATCCATTGGAATTCCTTTGACGCTGCTGCGCAGTTTCAGGACTTTCAGCCCGGGAGCGGTCCGCATATTGACATGGGGAGGTCTCCGTGGCGGCATATCGGTTGCTTTAGCGCTCTCCATACCGCCCGCCCCTGAAAAAACCCTGATTCTTATCTTTACATATACTGTTGTGCTCTTTTCAATCCTGGTGCAGGGGAGTACCATAGAAAAACTGGTGAAGCATCTTATGCGTTGAAGGAGAACTCTTATGCTGGTCTCCGTATTGTCGGTTCTGAATCTGGGTGCTCTGGTGTTAGCGGCTATTTTTGCCTATGAATCGCGGCGGGAGCTGGAGATCAGGGCCCACAAAATCGGGCTTGCAGGGGTGGGATTTCATTTCCTTTTGGGATTGGCGATCCTTTTCTTTCCCGGAATTCGAACTCCAGTGGTGTGGTTTTTTGGAATCTTTCTGACCGGCTTTGCCCTGTTGCTGATTCCACCGCGAAAAAACGCCCGGTCCCTTAAAGGCGCAGCTGGATATCTAACGGTGGACGGGAGCGGGTTTCTGCCCATGGATGAGCGGGACATTCCCTTTGCCCGAAACCGATGTCTGATTCCCGGTTCAGAACAATATGAAGCCTATTACCGCATGCACCCGGAACGTAAGGATCATGACGATCGCAGGCGGGAGAGAGGGGGTCCCCTGGGCCGGCCCGGGTCCATTGACCGAAGCTACCGTCCCAATGTGTCCATGCTGGTGTCCTCCTTTGAACTGCCCAACATGGTGGGCCACAAAGCCCGGGTGAACCCCGGATCAGCAGGCGCTCAGAGTACCTATGCCTCCAAAGGCGAAACCCCGCCGTCTTTTTCCATGGACCCGGCCAAAGCAACGCGCATCGTCAAAGAGTGGGCCCGGCATCTGGGTGCAGATCTGGTGGGCGTCTGCAAAATTGATCCCCAGTGGGCTTACAGCCACAAAGGAGAGATCCATTACGGCGAGTGGGAGGAGTGGGGGAAACCGGTTCCGGAACCGCTTCCCTATGCGGTGGTGGTAGCGACGGCTATGGACAGCAACATGGTGGCAACGGCCCCCCACACGCCTGCAGTGGTGGAAAGCGGCTACAATTACGCCCGGGGGGCCTATATTACCACCATTATGGCCCAGTGGTTCGGCAATATGGGCTACCGGGCAGTTGCAGAGCATAACCGGCATTACGACCTGCTCATGGTTCCCCTGGCCGTTGATGCCGGGTTGGGTGAACTGGGCCGACAGGGATATCTAATTGCCGACAAATACGGTCCCCGGGTGCGTCTGTTTGCGGTCCAGACGGATATGCCCCTGGTGCCGGACCGGCCGGTGGATCTGGGCGCTGAAAAATTCTGCGAAACCTGCCGTAAATGCGCCGAATCCTGTCCTTCGAGTTCCATTCCACGGGAACGACGTAAGACCACGGACCGCGGGATTCTGCGCTGGAAGCTGAATGAGGATACCTGTTTTGATTATTGGGGAAAAATTGGGACCGATTGCTGTGTGTGCATGGCGGTCTGTCCTTTTTCAAGACCTTACCGCAGCATCCACAAGCTGGTCCGGTATCTTTTGAGACGCTCCGCCCTGGCACGCATCCTGTTTCCCCATGTAGACAATTTTATTTACGGGAGAAAATGGAAACCCCGTAAACCGCTGGAGTGGATGGCTTGGCCCAAATAAGAGAAGTAGAAACTGGGGGACATCCTGTAATGCTCCCTATGTCTTCTTTTTATCAGTCCCTTTCATTTTAT
>PVMK01124037.1_pt1 | contig 28743 bp, 32 predicted proteins | sample 1853481 | NCBI WGS metagenome assembly PVMK01 (sample SAMN08533507, study PRJNA380276) | Marine sediment metagenome, whole genome shotgun sequencing project.
CTGAGAGTTCCGATCTTTGGAACTCTCAGGATGGCCCATCACCCGCATCTCGACGCGCTGCACGCCGTCCACGAAAGCGATCGTGCGCGGGCGCTCGACGAACTGCGGCTCACGCGCGCGCCAATCGTCCGTCTCCACGAACGGGTCGACGTCCGGCTGCGAGCCGGTCTCGTCGTCCTCGATCTGGAGGGCGGACTCATACGTAGGAGTCCAGGGGTCGAGGCGAAGGGTCAGGGGCATCGGCTAGAGGTTCGCGTTTGCGTGCTCACAAGTCAACGGAAGCAGGCGCGCGAATTGTTGGCAAGGCCCAAGTGGCGCTCAGCTTTCGTCGCAGAAGGCGATGATTGCCAGCGCCAGCTCGTCCGGGCGGTCCATCGGCACGAACGTGCCGGCGCCGGGTATCGGCTCGATGCAGGCGTTAGGGAAGTCCGCGGCCAGCCGCTCCGCGTAGCGCCTGCCGAAGAACCAGCACTTGTCGCCCCAGGCCAGGAGCACGGGCCGATCGAAGTCGCCGAACGACTCCGCGGCCTTCATCGTGTGCTTGCTGTTGATGCCGCGCATCACCTTGTTCAGGTCGCGCCGCACGTCGCCGCGACTGGAAGGCGCCCCGAAGGAGCGCCGCAGGCGGTCGTCGGTCGGCTCCCGGCAGACGATCCAGAGGAACGCCCAGCGCGACAAGCGCAGCCGCTGCGACTGCACCAGGAGCCACGTCGCGCCGGGGATCCAGCCCAGCGCCTGCAGCGGCCAGAACACCTTCGGCAGAAAATTCTCGTAGGCGTCGCAGTTCGTGAGCGCCACTCGTTTGATGCGCTCGGGGTGGTTCGCGAGCACGATCTGCGTTAACGCTCCGCCCGTATCGTTGGCGACTATTGTCACATCCCGGAGGTCGAGCGCCGCCATGAAGTCGGCGATGATGCGCGCCTGTCCGGGCGGTGTCAGATCGGCGTTGCGGTTCATCGCCTCCGCGTGCGCGCCCAGCGGCAGGTCCGGCAGGATGCACCGGAACCGCTCCGAGAGCGCCGGCACAACCTTGCTCCAGAGGCCGCCGTGCACCAGCAGTCCGTGGATGAAGAGCAACGTCTCGCCGGTGCCGGCCCGCGATAGTGGACGCGGCCTTGCGGAAGCTCGGCGACCTGAGTCTCGATGCTTTCCCAGTCCATGCGTTGCTCTAGAACGCGCTGACGCCCAGCACTTCGCGGCCCAGCAGCAGCTTCTGGATCTGCGTCGTGCCCTCGTACAGCGAGAGGCCGATCGCGTCGCGCAAAAGCCCCTCGACGGGGTACTCGCGCAAGTAGCCAACGCCGCCGTGCAGCGAGATCGCGGTCCGCGCGGCCTTGACGGCGGCCTCCGTAGCGAAATGCTTGGCCATCACCACCTGTTTCGTCGCGCGCTCGCCGGCGTCGCGCGTCTGCGCGGCCTGGATCGTCAGCAGGCGCGCCGCCTCGCAGTCGGTCGCCATATCCGCCACCATCTCCTGCACCAGCTGGTGGCCGGCGATCGGCTTGCCCCACTGCTCGCGCTGCTTGGCGTAACTGACGCAGGCGTCGAGGCACGACTGGATGATGCCGACCGCACACGCCGCCGTCGACGTGCGGCCGGACTCCAGCGACGTCTGAGCGATCTTGAAGCCGTCGCCCGCCGCTCCCAGCAGGCGGTTGTCGCCCACGTGCACGCCGTCGAAGAAGAGCGCCGCCGTGTTGGAGGCGGTCAGCCCCATCTTGTCCGCAATGTCCTGCCGCTCCAGCCCCTGTGCGTCGCCGTCGACCACGAAGGCAGCGACGCCTTTGTGTCGCGAGCCAGGATCCGTCTGCGCGAAGACGACGATGACGTCCGCCTGCGAGCCGTTGGAGATCCAGAACTTGCTGCCGTTGAGCACCCAATCGTCGCCGTTGCGCTGCGCGGTCAGCTCCATCGCCGCCGGGTCCGACCCAGCGTTTGGCTCGGTCAGCGCGAAGGCGCCGACTTTCTTCGCCGAGAAGAGGTCCGGCAGCCAGCGCTGACGCTGTTCGTCGTCCCCAAAGTTGTGGACGGCGGTGCTGACGAGCGAGAGCTGTACCGTGAGGGCCGCCGTGAACACCGACGGGCTGGCGCCGCCGATCGCCTCGCAAAGCAGCACGTACGAGACGTTGTCGATACCGGCTCCGCCGTATTCCTCCGGAAAGGGGCCGGCGAGGAGGCCGCTCTCGGCCAGCTTGCGCATGATCTCCAGCGGAAACGTCTCGTCGTCGGCGCGCTCGCGGACGTGCGGGCGAATCTCACGGTCGGCGAACGCCTTCGCCGTGTTGTAGATCATGCGTTGGGCTTCGGTCAGTTGCATCTGCTGCTCCTATGCGCTTGTGCCTGCACAGGATACCAGCCCGCGAGCGCCGCGCCGAACGCGCCGCTCTACGGACCAAAAGAAAACCGCCGGACGACGAGTCCGGCGGCCATGCGTTCGTATCTGGCGACCCCGATCGGATTCGAACCGACGATCTCCACCGTGACAAGGTGGCATGTTAACCGCTACACCACGGGGCCGTGCCCGGATTTTATCACGAACGCCGAAGTGGTCAACGCTTGTCGTTCTCGTTCGCTTGTTGTCCGGCGCCCAGCTATAATGCACTGCAATCCCACGTTAGGAGCCAACTGACACACTTTGACTAAAAAGAGCCGTCGCCGCAGCCGCAAAAACGTCCAGTACGACTTCGCCGAAGCCCCGGCTGGCCAGGTCGCCACAGATGTCGATAACGAGACCGCCACGGAGGCGCCAGCGACAGGCGCGCCGGGCGCCGAGTACGTGCGTGACGTTTCGCCGGACGGCCGTTCCGAGAAGCACGTCAGCCGCGACTACACTCACGTCCGTTACGAGGTCGTGCGCATCGCCGTGCTCGGCAGCGTGCTGATCATCGGCATCATCACCATCGGCTTCTTCCGCTAGCGGAGGCGGCTGATCACCATCACGACGCCCGCCAGCAGGACGATCAGGCCGCTGATGTCGTTCGTCGGCACGAGAACGTCGCCGGCAACCATGTTACGCACCAAGTAGGCTGTCACTACTCCCAGCGCACCGATCACCTGTAGCGGCGTCCCCGTCCGGCGGTTCGTCGCCAGGCCGATCGCCTCGGCGATGACGTAGCCGATCCCAATGCCGAGGAAAATCATGAAGAAGCCGAAGCCCCCTGGCAGCAGCAAGCCCCAGGCCGCTCCCACCGCCACGCCCGCGGCCAACGATGCCGCCATTGCCCGTAGACCGAGCAATGGGCTGATCTCGAACTGAGGCAGCTTACGTTGCGGCGCGCAGGCCGGGCAGCGGGAACCTACTTCGGTGGTGACGACGCACTGGGGGCAGATGAGTGTCTCGCAGCGCCCGCAGGCCAGACCTGTCTCGACGTCGGGGTGGCGCTCGCAGTACCGGACGTCGCTCGTCTGCTCAGCGATAGATGTGCCTCAACAGCGCTCGTTCGACCGCCCCCCGCTGCTCCGCCAGCCGAAACAGCTCGTTCACCGGCTCTATCGGTAGCGGGATGTCGCCGGGCTCGCGCTGTTTCGGTCCGCCCATGCCGTGGAAGTCGCTTCCCCCCAGGGGCAGCAGTTCGTGGTGTTCGCAGATCTTGCGGAACATCTCCACTTCGCCGCTGTCGTAATCCTGGTAGTACGTCTCCATCCCGGTCAGCCCCGCCGTGCGTAGCCGCTCCAGGAGCGCGTCCAGGCTGCCCGCCGCGTGAAGCTCGCGCGGATGAGCAAGCGTGGCGAGGCCGCCGACGCCGAGGATCGTGGCGACAACCTCTTCCGGCTCTAGCCGCTCTCGCTCAACGTAGGCCGGTCCCGTGCGGCTGATGTACTTATCGAACGCTTCGCTCACCGACTCGACGTGGCCAGCTTCGACGAGCGCCAGGGCGACGTGCGGCCTGCCCACGGCGCCCTCGGCGAACGACTGCACGCGCTCCCACTCCACCGGCTTGCCCAGCTCGGTCAGGCGCTCGACCATCCGCCGCGCCCGGCCCAGTCGCGAGTCCTGCAGGTGCGCCAGCTTGGCCCGGAAGTCTTCACTCTGCCAGTCGATGAAGTGCCCAAGGATGTGCACTTCGTTGCCAGGGACGTCGGTGCTCATCTCTATCCCGGGGATTAGCGTGAAGTCGTCGTACTTCTTGGCCGCCTCAAACGCAGCGGGCAGGCCGTTGACGATGTCGTGGTCCGTCAACGCCATCACGCGCACGCCGTTCTTATGAGCCAGGGCCACAAGCTCTGCCGGCTTCAGGCGGCCATCAGAGATCGTGCTGTGCAGGTGCAGGTCGGCCAGGCTCGTCATCCCGGCACCTCTCGGTCGACCCGCTCGATCCCGGTCGCCCGGCCGCTGTCATCGATCGCGACGAGGGCCGAGTTGAACGTCGCGGGGCCGGTCTTCACGGGGTCCCAGCGGTTCGGGAGCTGCGTCAAGAAGCGTTCTAACACTGGCTCGTACTCCATTCCAAGAACTGAGTTCGTTGCGCCAACCATGCCCAGGTCGCTGACGTAGGCTGTTCCGCCGGGCAGCACGCGATTATCGGCCGTTGGCACGTGCGTGTGCGTTCCCACCACGGCGCTGACGCGGCCGTCCAGGTAGTGGCCCATCGCGATCTTCTCGCTCGTCGCTTCAGCGTGCATGTCGACGATGATTACGGGGGCGTCGGCGAGTTGCTCCAGCGCAGCGTCAATGGCGCGGAACGGGCAGTCCACGCTGTCGCCCATGAACGTTCGCCCGATCAGGTTGATCACGGCCACGTCGCCATCGCGGTGGATGCCGCGGCCGGGGGCGCCGGGCGGGTAGTTGAGCGGGCGGATCAACGGCGCCGACTGATCCTCCAGCACGGGATATATCTCGCGCTTGGCCCAGATGTGGTTTCCGGAAGTGAAGACATCGACGCCCGCGTCGCGTAGCTCGTCGAGTGTTGACGGGGTCATGCCCCGCCCTCCAGCGGCGTTCTCGCCGTTGGCGATCACCAGGTCAAGGGACCTGGTCTCGCGCAAGCCGGGGAGAACCGAGGTCACAGTCCGGCGGCCGAGCTTGCCGACGACGTCGCCAATGATAAGGATGTTCAGCGCCATGGCTTCAGCGGGGCAAAGCCGGCCGTTCTCCCTTCCTACTTGGCGTATTCGATTGAGCGGCGCTCCCGGATCACGGTGACCTTCACCTGGCCCGGGTAGTCCAGGCTCTCCTGAATGCTTTTGCTGATCTCCTTGGCCATCCGTTGCGCTCCCAGATCGTCCACCTCTTCCGGCTTGACGATGATGCGGACCTCGCGGCCCGCCTGGATCGCGAAGGACTTGTCGACTCCGGGGAAGGCGTTGGCCACTTCCTCGAGTGCTTCCAGTCGCTTCAGGTAGCCCTCCAGCGACTCACGGCGGGCGCCGGGTCGGCTGCCGCTGATCGCGTCGGCGACGATCGTGATGATCGCCTCGACGGTGCTGGGCTCAACCTCTTCGTGGTGCGCCTCAATGCAGTGCACAATGGCGTCCGGCACCTTGTGGCGCCTCGCCAGCTCCGCGCCCAATTGCGCGTGCGTGCCCTCGACTTCGTGCGAGATCGCCTTGCCCAGGTCGTGCAGCAGGCCGCCGCGGCGTGACACTTCGACGTCGGCGCCCAGTTCATGCGCGATCATCGCTGCCAGGTTCGCCGTCTCAATGGCGTGGTTGAGCTGGTTCTGTCCGTAGCTATAGCGGAACTTCAGGCGTCCGAGCGTGCGCACGATCTCCGGGTGAAGGCCCGGGCAGCTAGCTTCGACCATCGCGTCTTCGCCGGCTTCTTTGATCGCGTGATCAACCTCTTTGCGCGCCTTCTCCACTATTTCTTCGATGCGCGCGGGGTGAATGCGGCCGTCGGCGAGAAGCTTCGTCATGGCGATACGCGCCACCTCGCGCCGGATCGGATCGAACCCCGACAAGGTAACGGCGTCCGGCGTGTCGTCGATGATGACGTCGACGCCGGTGGCGTGCTCAATCGCCCGGATGTTGCGGCCCTCTCTGCCGATAATGCGGCCCTTCATATCCTCAGAGGGCAGTGGCACGACGGATACAGTAGCGTCAGAGACCACGTCGCTGGTCAGGCGCTGCATAGTTGTGGCGATGAGCTTTCGCGCGCGTTTGTCCGCCTCTTCCTTGACCTCTTGCTCGATCTCGCGCAGGAGGCGGTTGGACTCATCGCGAATCTCGCGCTCCACCTGGTCCAGGAGCATCTGACGCGCCTCGGCGACGGTCAGGTTGGATAGCTTCTCAAGCTCCGCCCGCCGCTGCTCGAAAACCTGAGACAGCTCCTGCTCCTGCTCTTCCAGAGCAGACTCTTTCTCCTGGAGATTGCGTTGCCGCTGTTCGGTGCCCTCAAGCTTGCGATCGAGGGAGTCTTCTTTCTGGCTTAGGCGGCGCTCGCCACCCTTAAGCTCATTGCGGCGATCACGAATCTCTGATTCCGCCTCGCGGCGGGTTTGGACGGCCTCTTGTTTGGCCTCGCGTAGTAGTTCTTTCTGGCGCCTGTCGGCTTCGTTAAGGATGCGGGCGGCGCTACGCTCTGCAGTTTCGACGCGGTTGCGACGAACGTACTGCTGAACGAAGAGAGCGCCGAGTACACCGATAGCAACGCCGACAAGCCCCACAATAAGGGCAATGGCCGGCATTTCGCCTCACTTCCTGAGAAAAGGACAAATGGTAGAAGCATTAGAAATGGTGTGACTGGGCCAGAAGCATGTCTTCTGATGCCTTCATCATAGGTTCAGAGGGCGAAAAGTGTCAAGAAAAGGTGGCGCTGGCGTGAATGGCGGACTGTAGGCGCTATAGATCGCTGCTATCGGTCGTCGGAGCCGCCGACCTCGGCCCAGAGCTGCTTTACCGCCGCCTCGCAGACTTCGTAGCCGAAGCCCCGGCGGGCCAGGAAGTCGCCCAGCCGGCGCCGGAATTCGCGGAACTCAAGGCCCCCAAGCGTTCGTGAGCGCTTTCGGCCGGCCCTCAGGGCGTCGGCCTCTTCGTCAATCGCCGCCACCGACGTCTGCGCCAATTCTCGCTCGATGCCCTTCTGCGCGAGTTCGGCGAGCAGCATTCGCTTGCCGCGCGGGCGGTTGCGCTGGCGGCTTTCGGTCCAGGCCTCGGCAAACGCCGCGTCGTTGAGCAGGCGCAGCTGCCGCAGGCGGTCCAGCGTCTCGCCAGCGATCGCCTCCGGGATGTGTCTCGAGCGCAGCGCGTCCCACATCTCGCGCTCGCTGCGTTGGCGGTACGACAGAAGCCGCAGCGCCGCAGTCATCGCCGTGTGGCGTGCCTCGGCTGCTTCCAGCTCCGCGACCAGCGAATCGTCCACTTCCTGGCCGACGCTGAGATTGGCGGCGGCCAGAACCTCGCGGGAGAGCGGGACGACGCGCGCGTCGTCAATTCGTACGTCATAGCGCCGCTTGCGCGGCGGCCGCTCGATGGCAGTAACGCGCATCGTCTGGGCTGCGGTTATTCCTTGGTGCCGGCGGGAACCGCTTCCGGCTGGCCCTCCGCCCGGATCATGTCCTCGATCTCAGAGGCGATCTCCGGATTATCGCGCAGGAACTCCTTGGCGTTCTCGCGGCCCTGGCCCATCTTGGTGTCTTTGTAGGAGTAGAAGGCGCCCTGCTTCTTGATGATCTCTGCCTCGGCGCCCAGGTCGAGGATGTCGCCCTCGCGGCTGATCCCGATCTTCGGGCCCGAGAAGATGATGTCGAACTCGGCCAGGCGGAACGGCGGCGCGATCTTGTTCTTCACGATCTTGGCCCGCACCCGGTTGCCGATCACTGTTCCGCTTCGCTTCAGGGTCTCGATCCGTCGCAGGTCGATGCGCACCGAGCTGTAGAACTTGAGCGCGCGCCCGCCGGGGGTTGTCTCCGGGTTGCCGAAGACGATGCCGATCTTCTCGCGCAGCTGGTTAATGAAGATGACGCTTGTGCGCGATCGCGAAATTGCCGCCGTCAGCTTGCGCAGAGCCTGCGACATCAGCCGCGCCTGCAGCCCCGGCAGCGAGTCGCCCATGTCGCCTTCGATCTCGGCGCGCGGCACAAGCGCGGCGACGGAGTCGATGACGACGATATCGACGGCGTTCGAACGGACGAGCGCCTCGACGATTTCGAGCGCCTGCTCGCCGGTGTCGGGCTGCGAGATGAGGAGGTCGTCGATGTTGATGCCGATGACCTGCGCGAACGTCGGGTCCATCGCGTGCTCAACGTCGATGTAGGCGGCGAGGCCGTCGAGCTTCTGTGCCTCAGCGATGATGTGCATCGCGAGGGTCGACTTGCCGGCCATCTCCGGGCCGAAGATCTCGGTGATCCGTCCGCGTGGGATGCCGCCGGCGCCCAGCGCGATGTCCAGTGCCAGCGACCCCGTTGGGATCGTCTCCACCGCCAGCGTGGCGCTGATCTCGCCGAGGCGCATGATGGAGCCGCGGCCGTGGTCCTTCTCGATCTTCTCGATCGCTACTTCAAGTGCGCGGAGTCGGTTATCCTTGGTTCCGTTTTCGCTCGCTCCGTTGGCGGTCATCGCTCTCTCCTACTTGGCTGGAACATGCGTTCGACGGAATGCTACCACTGCGAACAGTGTACGCCCGCTATGACAATGTCACTATACGCCAGGATGTGGAAGATCGATAACGCGTCAAACAGAACTCAGACGCGTGCCCAGTTGAGCCAGAATGATCAGCAGAAAACTCGCCGCCATCGGTGAGAGGTCTAACATCCCCATCCGCGGCATCACGCTCCGGATCGGCGCTATGATCGGCTCCGTTATCTGCTGGATTACTTGCGCGATCGGATTCTCCGGATCGAAGTTCGTCCACGAGAAGATAATGCGGATGAAGATCGCCGCCAGCAGGACGTAAGCGGACACCGTGATGAAGAACCCCAGTGGTTGCATCTAGCCTCCCAACTCCTTTGCCCGCTCGTACGCGGCGCCGACCGCACGGGCGAAGGCCGCCCGAACGCCGGCGTCCTCCAGTTCCCGTAGCGCCGCCTCCGTCGTGCCGCCCGGCGACGTGACTTGATCTCGCAGCGCGGCCGGCTCCGCGCCGCTGTCCTCAGCGTACCTCGCTGATCCCTTCACTGTCTGTAGCACCATCCGGGTCGCCATCTCCCGATCGAGTCCGATCTCGACCGCGGCGTCCACCAACGCCTCGATGAGCAGGAACACGTAGGCCGGGCCGCTGCCGCTGACCGCCGTCGCCATGTCGATGTACTTCTCGTCGTCGACGGCGGCTTCTTCGCCGAGCACGGAGAGCAGCCGGCGCACGGACTCTTGCGCTGGTCCCGCGACGGCCGCTGTCGCCGTCCAGACCGTCATTCCTTCGCCGATCGTCGCCGGCGTATTGGGCATCGTGCGCACGATCGCGGCGTGGCCGGTAACTTCGGCGATCGTTTCGATGCGGACGCCGGCCATGATCGACATAACAGTCTGGCCGGACGTGAGCGATCCTTTGAGTCCTCCGGCGGCGGCTGCGAACTCCTGCGGCTTTACGGCCAGCACGATCAGGTCTGCGCCACTGGCTGCTTCGGCGGCGGATTCGGTCACCGATATGCCATACCTGGACGATAGGTGCTCGCGGCGGGCGGGCGCCACGTCGCAGACGGCGATGTCCGTCGCGGCGGCCACGTCGTTGGCGATGGCCCCGGCGACGATCGCCTCGCCCATCGTGCCGCCGCCGATGAACGCCAGCTTCACGCCGGCCGCTCCCCGAAGATCGCCCGTCCGATGCGAACGCGCGTCGCACCCTCTTCGATAGCGATCTCGTAGTCGTTTGTCATCCCCATCGAGAGTTGCTCCAGGCCCAGTCCCTGCGCCGTCTGGCGAAGCTCGCGGAAGATGGGGCGGGCGTTTTCGTCGCCGTCCGTCCGCGGTGCGATCGTCATCAGGCCGCGGACGTCGAGGTGCAGCAGCCGCGCGGCGCGGTAAGCGTCGGAGACTTGGTCGATCGTGAAGCCGGTCTTGGTCGGTTCCTGCGAAACATTCACTTCAAGAAAAACGGGCACGTAAGATGTTGCCCGATTGGAGATCGCTTGCGCAAGGCGGAGTGAGTCTACTGAGTGGATAACATCAAAGAGGCCCAGCGCCACCTTTACCTTATTCGTCTGCAGGTGGCCGATCATGTGCCACGAAACGCCGCTGACGTCGTCCAGCTCGGGCCGCTTGTCAGCCGCCTCTTGCACGCGGTTTTCGCCGATGTCGGTGACGCCGGTCGCTGCGGCTTCGCGGACGGCGGCTGCACCGAACCCCTTGCTCACCGCGATCAGCGTCACCTCCTCGGGCAAACGGCCGCTTCGCTCGCAGGCGGCGGCGATGCGGTCGTGCACCTGCGTCAGCCGCGCGGCGATCGTCTCCCCGTTTCCTACGGATCCGTCGGACACACGCCGAGTATACTGGCTGAACCGTGAAGCAGATGGACCGTCGCCTGCTCATCCTCATGCGTCTTCGTGAGGAGACCCCCGTTCGCGCGTCCGACCTCGCTCAAGATTGCGAGTGCTCGGTGCGGACGGTCTATCGCGATATCGACGCCCTCTGCCAGGCTGGCGTGCCCGTCGCCTCGATGCCCGGTGAGGGCTACCGTCTCGTTCCCGGCTATCATCTGCCGCCCATCGCTTTCGCTGCCGAGGAGGCCGTACAGATCCTGCTCGGCATCGACCTGGCGCTCGGCCTCGGCACGATGGCGCAGCGCGGCTCCGCGCGATCGGCCGCCGCCAAGGTCGACGCCGTGCTGCTCCCCGAGACGCGCGAGGCGGTGGCCCGCCTGCGCGAGCGCATCCGCGCCTCGCCGCAGATCGCCGGCGAACTGTCCCCGCACCTGCCGCTCTTGCAGGAGGCCGTCGTCGGCGACCGCGTTGTTAGGCTCCGCTACCACTCTTACGAGCCTGACCGCGTAACGAAGCGAGACGTGGAGGCGCACTCGCTGGTCTTCTATAGCGGTGACTGGCACCTCATCGGCTACTGCCGCCTGCGCCAAGACGTGCGCGACTTCCGCGCCAGCCGCATCGAGTCTGCCAAACTGCAAGACGAGACGTTCGTACGCCGGCAGATCGACGACGGCTACGATCCAGGCGATATGGAGATTGAGGTGCGTATCCTGATCGACGAGCGGGCGGCACGCTGGGCGCGCGAGGACCTGGCCTTCGGCTTCGTCTCGGAAGAGCCGGCCGACGCCGGCGGGTTCATCTTCACCTTCCGCGTGCGCGACGTGCCGCGCCTGCTGCCGTGGATATTCAGCCGAGGGGCGGCCGCCCGCGTGCTCTCGCCGCCCGATCTCGTGCAGCGACTCCGAGAAGAAGCGAAGGCGCTCGTCGGGCGATATCCGGACGCCTGAGAGCTACTGACAGGCGGTTGTCAGGGGGCGCGTCCTACTGTGACGGTACCGTGACCTGTTCGAGCTGGGAGAGGAGATCTGACGATGGCTAACTGGGAAGAATTCACGCAGGCCGAGCCGGAGATGGCGAAGGTTCTGAAGTCTTCGCTGGACTGGATTCCGATTACCTACCTGGCGACCGTGCGCAAGGACGGCGCGCCCCGTGTGCACCCCGTCTGCCCGATTATCGGCAAGGGGCGCATGTTCGTCGCCGTCAACGAGAGCTCGCCCAAGCGCCACGACCTGAAGCGCGATCGCCGCTACGCGATGCACGCGCTCCCCGGTAAACGTGATGAGGAGTTCTACATCACCGGCAGCGTCACGTTCATTGAGGATCAGAAAACGCGCGATCTTATCACGCAGTCCGCCGTCCACACTGTCCACGAAAGCGACTGGCTCTTTGAGTTCGATATCGACCACGCTATGACTGCGCACTGGGAGAAGCAGGGCCAGCCGGATACCTACGCCGTGCGCCGTTCCTGGCATTCCCCCTGACTCTTCGGGCATAATCGGCGCATCGGAGCGCGATGCCTATGGTCCTCTCGATACTAACCCGCAAGACCCGGATCGCCGACCGCTCGCAATGGCAGTCGGCGCTTGAGGCTGTCCTGCCGAAACTCGAGGCGGTGCTCGCTGGCCAGGCCGGCTTCGTCTCGGTCGAATACCTCTGGAGCACCGACGAGCCCGGTGCCTTCGCGCAGATCACGACATGGCAGTCGCCCGACGATTGCCAGAGCTACATCCGCGGCGGCGGCGCGGCGACCGTCGCCACGCTGGAAGATGCCGCGATCCCGACGGCCGCTTATCCCGACGGCGCCTGGGTCCGCCGCAGCTTCGAACGCCAACCCTAGCGCCGTGCCGGACGACAGCGAGATCCTCTGCGGCGATTGGGCCTGGGACGCCGTCCTCCGCGAGCTGCGCCACTTCCCGCGAAAGGGTAAGGGACACGCCGACGAGCCGGACGGCGTCGAGCGGCTGCCGCCCGTGCGCTCCGTCACCTGGTATCGCTGGTCGCAGGCGCCGATGCAGGCGCATACCGGCGGCGGTCCCATGCCGGCGGGCCTTTCGCGCGTCGTCGCCGAGTACGAGGGCGGCGGCAATCTCACCGTTAACGAACTCGACCGCGACTGCGCCGGCCAGATCGCGGAAGCGATCGCCTCCGCGGAAGGGCTTGAGGTACAGCACGAGGGCGCGCCGACGGGTCGTAGCGGCGGCAACCTTCCCCCGCGTGACGAGATGGGCCGCCTGAAAACGACGAGCGGCCGTTCAGACGTCATTCTCGACGAAGTAGCGGGCGAGGTGCAGGTATCGCGCCGTAAGCGCCTCCTGGGGCGGGAGAAGCGCTCCTACAGGACGTCTGAGATACGCCACCTGGAGCTGACCTACGAAACGAAGGGTCCGCAGGAGACGTTCGCCGTCGTTGCTGTGATCGGACCTGAGGAAGTGCGTGTTCCCATAGCGTCCTACACCGGCTTCGAGGGCTGGGCCGAACCCGCCGAGTGGCGCGAGTTCACCGAAGACCTAGCCCGCGCGCTCGGCGTTGAGGCGCGGCTCGAAACCTAGCGGTCGAGCGCCGCGATGCTCTCGAGGCGCGTAATCTTCACGGACTCCGGGTCGAAGACGCCTCTGGCCCTGCCGAACTCCTTGTTGAACTCGGCCATGTGCTCGGTGTCGCGGTGTAACTTCGTCGCCTCTTCGTCTGCCCACACCTCGTAGACCAGGATCCGCGCAGCGTCTTTGATGTCGCGGTGCCACGTGTACGTCAGCGCGCCCGGCTCGTTCGCGTTCACCGCGGCGACGACCTTCTCGATCGCGGCCACCGCCTCCGCCTCTTTGCCGTCGTTGATGCGGAACTCCGCCGTCGCGATGATCACTTCGTGTAGTCCAATTCGCCCCGGATGAAACCGCCGGCCTGATCCAGCGACTCGATGTTGAACGTGCCGTCTTCGATGCAGCCGTTCATCGACGCTCGCATGTCCTTCATGTGGTCGGTCCGGGCGTGGTCCTGGAACGCCTTGTCGTTCTCGTAGATCTCGAAGAAGTAGATCTCGCGCGGATTGACGTTGCCGCGCGATGCGGTGTAGGCGAGGCAGCCGGGCTCGTTCGCCTTGACCGCGGCGGCCATCTTGCGGACCGCCTCCACAACGTCGATCTCTTTGCCTTCAAGCATCTCGAAGCGGGCGAGTACTGTGATCATCGGGGCCTCCTAGCCAAAGTCATCTGTTGGGTTGGGACGAAGCGGAGTATACGACGCGCGGCACCGAACGCGAAGCGCTACCCCAGCGGGTCGACTCTCGTCCACGTCGACTCGCCCGGCGGCCGGATCGAAAGGTGGACGAAGTGCGAGTCCGCGGCGGCGCCGTGCCAGTGCTCCTCGCCCGCCGGCACGTGGACGATGTCGCCAGGCTCCACGAGGTTCTGCTCCGACTTCGTGGCCAGGATGCCGCGGCCCTCGATGCACTGCAGCACCTGCGGCACCGCGTGCGTGTGCAGGTAAGTCCGCGAGCCCGGGCTGAAGCGCACGAGGATGATGTCGATCCCCTCGTCCGCCGAGACGATCTCCTGGATCCGCACCCCGCCGCCAACGAAGTACTTCGTCCCGCCGTCCCGTGCGGCCGACTCAGGCGTCCGGTGCACTTTCACAAGTCGGAGTGTAGCAGGGGGCGCGTCCTTACCCGCAGCGGTTGAACCCGCACGCCCGGCAGACCATGCAGCCCTCCTGGTACGCCAGCAGCGCGCCGCACTCCGGGCAGCCCATGCCCGTCGGCTCCTCGGTGTGCGTCGCTCGCGGCGGTTCGTCGGGATAGGCGGCGTCGCCGCGCGAGAACTTTAGCTCCAGCCAGCGGAAGATGTAGTCGACGAGGCTTGTCGCCCAGGGGATCTCCGGGTTGCCGGTCGTGCCGTAGGGCTCGAAGCGCGTGTTCTTGAGCTTGCGCGCCAGGTCTTCCACCGGCACGCCGTACTGCAACGTCACCGACGTCAGCAGTGCCACGGCGTCCATCAGGCCCGAGACCATCGAGCCCTCCTTCGAAATCTTGACGAAGATCTCGCCCGGGCGCCCGTCCTCGTAGAGGCCGCACGTGATATAGCCTTCGTGATCGGCCACGCGGAACTTGTGCGTCAGCGAGCGTCGCTCGTCCGCCAGGTGCTGCCGGAAAGGGCGCGGCCGTTCGATCGCCGTGATCTTACCCGCGATTTCATCGAGCGCCGTCTGCGTCTCCTGCTCCGGCCCCTTGACGTTCGCCGTCGCGTGCGAAAGCACCGAGAAGTCGCGCGAGCCGTCGCGGTAGATCGTGATCCCTTTGCAGCCTTCGCGGAAGGCGAGCCAGTAGGCGGACGCCACGTCGGACTCCGTCGCCGTCAGCGGGAAGTTGATTGTCTTCGAGACGGCGTTATCGGTGTGCCGCTGGAACGCCGCCTGCATGCGCACGTGCCACTCCGGCGTGATCTCGTGCGCGGAGACGAACAACCTTTGCGCCTCCTCAGGCACCCTGGCGTCGTCTGCGGCGGCTTCGTTCCAGGTGGCGATCGTGCCGCCCTGGGCCAGGTGAGCGATCAGCTCGTCGCTGTGGAAGCCGCCCTCTTCGGCGGCCCGCAGGAAGTGCTTGTTTACCTCGGTCAGTTCTGTCAGCCGCGACGCGTCCTCGCCGTCGAGGTAGTGGCGGCGCGTGAAAGCGAGCGCGAAGGTCGGCTCGATTCCGGACGAGGCGTCGGCGATGATCGAGATCGTCCCCGTCGGTGCCACCGTCGTCCGCGTGGCGTTGCGATAGGGCGCCTCCGGATCGTAGCGTGAGCCCTTCCACGCCGGGAAGACGCCGCGCTGCCGCGCCAGCTCCAACGAGGACTCGTTCGCCTTCTCCTGGATGAAGCGCATTAGCTCCTCGCCCAGCGCCAGCGCCTCCTCCGAGTCGTACGGCACGCCGAGCTGGAAGAGCATGTCGTGCCAGCCCATCACGCCGAGGCCGATCTTGCGCGTCGGCTTCGTCGCCTGGTCGATCTCCTCGATCGGGTAGCGGTTCGCTTCGATCACGTTGTCCAGGAAGCGCACGGCGGTTGGGATGACGGTGGCGAGGCGCTCCCAATCGATTCTCGTCTTCGTCCCACTCTTCACGAAGCGGCTCAGGTTCAGCGAGCCTAGATTGCACGACTCGTACGGCAGCAACGGTTGTTCGCCGCAGGGGTTGGTTGCCTCGATCTCGCCCAGCTGCGGCGTCGGGTTGTCGCGATTGATGCGATCGATGAACACGATGCCGGGGTCGCCGTTGCGCCAGGCGTTGGCGACGATCTGGTCGAAGATGCGGCGGGCGCGAGTGCTGTCGGTGGTCTCGCCGTCCAGCGGGTTCACGAGCGTGTACTCCTCGTCCCGCTCGACGGCGCCCATGAACTCTTCGGTCACAGCGACCGAGATGTTGAAGTTCGTGAGCGTCCGCATGTCGGCCTTGAGCGAAATGAACTCTTCGATATCAGGATGAGTGACGGCGAGGATGGCCATGTTGGCGCCTCGCCTCGTGCCGCCTTGCTTGATCGCCTCCGTCGCGGCGTCGAACACGCGCAGGAACGAGACCGGCCCCGACGCCACGCCCATCGTCGAGCGCACGCGGGCGCCCTTCGGCCGCAGGCGCGAGAACGCGAAGCCGGTGCCGCCGCCGGACTGGTGGATGACAGCCGTATCCTTGATCGTCCCGAAGATGCCCTGGATGCTGTCGGGCACCGGCAGCACGAAGCAGGCGGAGAGCTGCTGGATTTCGCGGCCGGCGTTCATCAGGGTCGGTGAGTTGGGGAGGAAGTCGAGGTCATGCATGATCGCCAGGAACTTCGCTTCCCACTCCGTGACGGCGGCGCCGCTGTCCGCACTCTGGCCGCTGAACAGCACCTCTGCTTGCGCGATGTTCAGTGCGACGCGCCGGAACAGCTCCTCCGGCGTCTCCGCGGGCTGGCCGGCATCGTCCTTCGCCAGATAACGTCGCGTGAGGACGAGGCGAGCGTTGTCTGAAAGCGCGAGTTCTCCTCCGCGTTCTGGTTTTTTCGTCGGCATATCTACTCAATTATAGGCCCTTCGGTTAGCACGGCGGAGCGACCTGTGGCACACTCGATATTCGCACCGCGATCAACGCGACCAGGCCCGGCTCGCGGAAATAAGAAGGAGATCCCAATGACCATCACCGCCACGCCTCAGGCGGCGACCGCCAACGGACACAGCAGCGCCGAAAAACCCCTCACGGCCCCCGCTGTCCGCTTTCGCCAGAAGCGCCCGGACGTCAACCTTTACGTGACGGCGATCTCCCTCAGGGACCTCCTTGGGCGCTTCGATTCCGACACTTACTCCTCGGACAACCAGTCCGGCTATCAGCGGCCCGTCACCAAGTCCCGGCTGCGCAAAATCTCCCACTACGTCCGCGAAGAAGAAGGCACCCTGCCGACATCGATCGTCCTCTGCGTCCGTCAACCGAACCGCGCTCGATTCGAATCCGCGGACGGTGCGACCGGTACGCTGACGATCGACGCCGGAATCCCGATGTGGGTCGTCGACGGCCAGCACCGCCTTTACGGACTGCGGCGCGCTCTGGAGAAAGACAAGGCCAAGTGGCTGCTCGACTACCAGTTGCCAGTCGTCATCGTCGACGGCATCGATGCCTATGAAGAGATGCGCACCTTCCACGTCATCAACACTCGTCATAAGGGCGTCCCCACAGACGTCGTCGACCGTCACCTGCTCACCATGCGCGAGGCTGAGGGTCCGGCCCTGATCGAACGCGAGGGCGAGAAGAACTACCTGCGCGGCCGGGCGACGCTATTGGCGGACCGCATGAACGATGACGAGTCGAGTCCTTGGCGAGGGTTGATCCGCATGCCCGGCGATCCGCCGAAGCCGGAGTACATGCTCAAGCAGCACAGCTTTGTCACCTCTCTGGAGCCTTTCCTGCGTGACGGCTTCGTCAAGCGCGTTTCGGATGATGAAGCCGCGCAGTTGCTGCTCAACTATTGGAACGCCGCCCGGAGCATCTGGAAAACCGCCTTCGAGACACCGAAGGATTACGTGCTTCAGAAGCCGCTTGGCGCAGGCGTCCTGCATCAAATCCTGCCGGACATTCTCGACATCTGCCGCGCCAGCGACGACTTCTCGCCCAAGCGCATGGCCGACACTCTGTCTTACGTCGGCCGCAGCGCCGGCTTCTGGCACGCCGTCCGCGGCCACTACATGGTGCGCGCCAGCGGCAGCCGGGCCGTTAAGACGCTGGCAGAGTACCTGCGGGAGCGTCTGCCGCGCCCGGTCCTGCGCCGCATCTAGGACGAAGGCCGAGGCGCGCCACGGCGACGCTTGTGGCCGTTTCCTCTGCGCAAAGGAAAAGGCGCGGATTGTAGTCCGCGCCTTCTCCCCAGAAGGAAGTTGCCCATGCGGTCGGCGAGCTGCCCAGGCCCGCGCCGCAGAAGTATTCGGTTTAGCCGCAGCCGGTCGTGTTGCCGCAGTTGTCGCACTTGTAGCACGTGCCGGCCCGCGTCATGATCCAGCCGCAGTTCATGCACGGCGGTGCGTCCGTCTGCGTACCGACGACGGTGTGACCGTTGCCGGCAGATGATGGCAGGTCGAACTCTTGCGCCGTCAGCTTCGCCTTCACCGCCGGCGAGAGCACGCCAAACTCCTCTTTCTCTTCCTCGCTCAGGAATGAAGAGGCAAGCCAGCGGAAGATGTAGTCGACGATCGATTGCGCCACCGGGATCTCGTTGTTCTCCGTGCGGCCCGACGGCTCGAATCGCATGTGCGAGAACTTGTTCACGAGGTCCCGCAGCGGCACGCCGTACTGTAGCGCCAGCGAAATACTCGTAGCGAAGGCGTCCATCATGCCGGAGAGCGTGCTGCCCTCCTTCGCCATCGTCAGCCAGATCTCGCCCGGTGCTCCGTGCTCGTAGAGGCCCGCCGTGATGTAGCCTTCGTGGCCCTCGATCGAGAACTTGTGCGTCATCGAGGTGCGCGTCGCCGGCAAGCGCCGCCGCACCGGCTCGCCCGGAGCCTCGGTGGACTTCGCGCCGTCCTTGCTGGTGCTCAGCACCTGCGCGCGCTTGGAGCCGTCGCGGTAGATCGCCAGCGACTTCACGCCGTGCTTCCAGCCTTCGATGTACGCTTCCTCGATCTCCTCGACCGTCGCTTCTTCCGGCAAGTTCACGGTCTTCGAGATCGCGCCGGAGATGAACGGCTGCACTGCGCCCATCATCTTTACGTGACCCAGCCAGTGGATCGTGCGCGTGCCTTCCGGCGACTTGAACGCGCAGTCGAAGACCGCCAGGTGCTCGTCCGCCAGGCCAGGCGCGCCCTCCACGGTGCCTTTCTCGTCGATGTAGGCGATGATCGCCGCGCTGCCCGCTTCGTCGTAGCCCAGGTTGCCGAGCGCTCGCTCCACGGAGCCGTTGACGATCTTCATCAGCCCGCCGCCAACCAGCGTCTTGTACTTGACCAGGGCGATGTCCGGCTCGATGCCCGTCGTGTCGCAGTCCATCATGAAGCTGATCGTGCCCGTCGGCGCCAGCACAGTGGCCTGCGCGTTCCGGTAACCGTGCTCGCGGCCTGTCTGTACGGCGTCCGCCCAGCACTCCTTCGCCGCGTCTAGCAGGTTGGCCGGCGCCTTCTCGGCGTCGATCTCGTCCGTCGCCGCCTGATGCTTCTCCATGACGGCGATCATCGGCTCGCGGTTCACCTCGTAGCCCGTGAACGGTCCCATGCGCGAGGCGACGCGCGCGGAGGTGGCGTAGGCCTCGCCGGTCATCACCGCCGTCAGCGAGCCCGCCCACGCCCGGCCTTCGTCCGAGTCGTACGGTACGCCCAGGCACATCAGCAGCGCGCCCAGGTTCGCGTAACCCAGCCCCAGCTGGCGCAAAGCGATTGCGTTCTCGCCGATCTTCTCCGTCGGGTAGCTGGAAGTACTGACGAGGATCTCCTGCGCCATGATGCTGAGCGCGATCACTCGTTTGTAACCCTCGACATCGAAGGTGCCATCCTCGCCCAGAAACTTGAGCAGGTTGATCGAGGCCAGGTTGCAGGCGCTGTCGTCGATGTGCATGTACTCGGAGCAGGGGTTGGAGGCCGTGATCGGTCCCGTGTTCGGGCAGGTGTGCCAGTCGTTGATCGTCGTGTCGTACTGCATGCCGGGGTCGGCGCACTCCCAGGCCGCCTGCGCGATCTTGCGCATCAGCCAGCGCGCATCCATCTCGTCGGCGACGCCGTCCGTGTGCACGTTGCGCGTCTGCCACTTGCCGTCGTCCGCCACCGCCTGCATGAACTCGTCGGTGACGCGGACGGAGTTGTTGGCGTTCTGGAATTGGATGCTGATCCAGGCGTCGCCGTCCAGCGACATGTCGTATCCGGCCTCGCCCAGGGCGTAGGCCTTCTTCTCTTCCTTCGACTTCGACTCGACGAACTCGACGATGTCGGGATGGTCGGCGTTGAGGATGACCATCTTGGCCGCCCGCCGCGTCTTGCCGCCGGACTTGATCGTGCCGGCGACTGAGTCCGCGCCCCGCATGAAGGAGATGGGCCCCGAAGCGAGGCCGCCGCGGTCACGTGCTCGGTCGAGCTGCGCAGCGTCGAGAGGTTGATCCCAGAACCGGAGCCGCCCTTGAAGATCTTGCCCTCGGTCCGGTACCAGTCGAGGATCGAGTCGATCGAGTCATCGATCGAGAGGATGAAGCAGGCTGAGCACTGCGGCTTCTCCTCGACGCCGACGTTGAACCACACCGGCGAGTTGAAGCAGAGGTACTGGTTCACCAGCGCGTACTTCAGCTCGGCGTGGAACGTCTCGCGCTCGTCCTCGGAGGCGAAGTAGCCGTCGTCCCAGCCCCAGCCGGTGATCACGTTGACCACGCGGTCGACCATCTGCTTGACGGAGTTCTCGCGCACCATGCCATCGGTCGGCACGAGCGGTCCGCGGAAGTACTTCGAGGCGACGACGTTGATCGCGTTCTGCGTCCACGTTTCGGGGAACTCGACGTTGTCTTGTTCGAACACGGGCGTGCCGTCCTGACCTGCGATGACGGCGGAGCGGATCTCCCAGGCGATTTCGTCGTACGGATCGGTCTCCGGCTTCGTGAAGAAGCGCGAGACCGGCAGCTTGGCCTGTGCGTTTTGTACGGTATTTGTCGTCGTCGTCGGCTTATCAGGCGCGATCGTCATGTGCGTACCCCTATCCCATTTGCCCTGTCGTCTATCTGCTTGCGGGTGTTAGCGTCCGGCGGTGGTCAGCCGCTGATCTCCTGTATTCTCATAACTCGCGAAGTCGGCACGTCAAAGACCGGCGTGTCATCGGCGCCCGCCGCGGCCGACTGGTAGAGCACCACCTTGTCGGTGTCCACGCGCCAGCCGTCGGCCTCCACCTCTTCCGTGCGCGCCGTCTCGCGGTTCGCGCTCTCGGTCGCCCGGTACATCACGCGGTATCGCTTCATCCGTGTACCTCCTGCTCAGCCGCGCGGCGGAAACGGGTCGTTGCCATGGCTGTCGCGGCGCTGAATCTTTCCGTCCTTGCCATGTATGAATAGCTCGCTGTTCTGGTTCCGCGAGATCTGTCGTGCGGCGTCAGTCGCCTCCTGCTTCGTGCGATGCACCGACGTATCCTTCTTGTTCCCTTCGCCCTTGACGGCCCATCCGTCCTCGCGCGGAACTACATGCTGGTTCTTACCCATTCTTCGTCACTTCCCCTCCGCCTTCCTCTGCTGCGTCTTCTCCCGTCCTTCCGGGAACGCCACCACCTGGTTCGCCTCGCCGCGCTTGCGGCGGCGGCGCTTCTTCGCCGGCGCCGCTGATGGCGCCGCTTCCGGCAGCATCGGCAGCTGGTCCGGCGGCACGTCCGGCCGCGACCAGCCAGCCTTGAGCGCCGCCAGCTCCTCAGCCAGCTCGTCCACGTCGGCGAACGCCCGGTAGACGGAGGCGAAGCGGATGTAGGCGATGTGGTCTAGAGTGCGCAGGCGCTCCATCACCAGCTCGCCGACGAAGCTCGAAGGTATCTCCGCCTTGGCCTGCGCGTAGACCTGCTTCTCGACGTCGTCAGCCAGCGCCTCGATCGCCCCTGAGGGGATCGGCCGCTTCTCGCACGCCTTGCCCACGCCGGTGATGATCTTCTGGCGGTCGAACTCCTCGCGCGCGCCGTCCTTCTTGATCAGCGACACGCCGGCCAGCTCCACGCGCTCCAGCGTCGAGAAGCGCCGCCCGCAGCCGCCCGACTCCTCCAGGCACTCGCGGCGCCGTCGTATGGCGCCGACTTCCGGCCGGGAGTCGGTGACTTTGGTGTCGGGGTGGGAGCAGAAGGGACAGTTCATCGTGTAGTGGGTAGTGAGCAGAGGACAGTGGCTAGTGAGTGGCGAGCGGGAAGCGTCACTTTACAGAACATTGCGTGCCTCTTAGAGATCGGTTACGCCCCCGGAACTCCGAGAGCGCAACGTCATTCTGCTACTACATCTTGGGTTTGTCAAGGGGGCAGCCACAACATCTCGTAGAAAGTTGTGAACAATCGAATCCACACTTTCCATGCGGAGATTCCACAAGAAATGCACAGGCGGCGTGCACAACTCGAACGCAGCAGCGCGGCGCTCTGAGGCAGGACTGAAGCCCAGCGGCTACGACGTTAGTGGGTTGTCTGCGCGGCGCAAGAGGAAGAGGACGCCAACCACCGGTTGGAGATATCGGACCTGCAACCTATCATTTCGGCTCAAGCCGTAGCCGCAGAGCTTCAGCTCTGCCTCAAGATAATCATGGCGTTCCGTAAGTCACCGAGACTATCGACCTTTCAGTATCGCGGCGCCTACGCCTACTCCGTCACGATCGTGGCCGCGTGCCGCCGCCCCGTCTTCCGCGAAAGCGTTCTGGTGGAAGGTTGCGTGCATCACCTCGGGATATCGGCCCGGAAGTACGGCTTCATGGTCCGTGCGTACTGCTTCATGCCAGATCACTTACATCTCCTGGTAACCGGCGACGAGTGGAGTTCGCTGCCCGACTTTGCGCGCCACTTCAAGCAACTTACCGGCTACGCTTACTCGCGGAGAACCGGCCGGAAGCTCTGGCAAACGAGCTATTGGGATCACGTCCTGCGCGCCGAGGAAGACATCGAGGTCGTCGCTCGATACGTCTGGGGCAACCCCGTGCGCGCCGGTATCGTCGGGGACTACCGCGCGTATGCTGGGTCGGGCCCAAGGCCGTTGCCGGATCTGATCTGAGGCAGGGCTGAAGCCCAGCGGCTACGACGTTTGCGGTTGTCCGGACTTGGCAAGAAAGAGCACCGCAGGAGCGTCTGAGGGGGAGGGTTACAGACGGCCCTGCGGTGCTAATCCGCCTGTGAAGGGCAGGCGGATGGTCGTGCCAGGGAGGAATACGGCCGGGGATGGCCGCCCTCCCTCAGAAGGAAGTTAGTTATCTAATCGATGCGGGCCTCCGTAGAAACGTGGGCAGGTCGGTGTCATCCTTGTTATCCAGCGACTCCGTGCGAAGGCGCTTGTACTCCTCGTCCTCGTCCTCGAGCTGTTGCGTGCGCTCCGGCGAGAAGCCGACCGCGATCAGCGTGATCTTCACCTCTTCGTCCAGCTCGGGGTCGGTAGACGAGCCGAAGATGATCTCGGCGCCCGGGTCGACGACTTCGGCGATCACCTGAGCGGCCATGTTCAGCTCGTGCAGGCCCAGCGTGCCAGAGCTGGCGACGTTGAAGAGAACGCCCGTCGCCCCGTGAATGTTCACGTCCAGCAGCGGGCTCTCAATCGCGGCCTGGGCGGCCTCGACGGCGCGGTTTTCGCCCGTCGACACGCCGATCGCCATCAGCGCCTGGCCGGCGTTGGACATGATGCGGCGCACGTCGGCAAAGTCGAGGTTGATGTCGCCTGGCATCGTGATCAGCTCAGAGATCCCCTGGATGCCCTGGCGCAGCACGTCGTCGGCCATCTTGAACGACTCGGCGACGGTCGTCCCCTGGTCGCACACGGCGAGCAGACGGTCGTTCGGGATGATGATCAGCGTATCGACCTCGGCCTTCAGCGCATCGATGCCGCGCTGAGCCTGTTCGCGCCGCTTGGCGCCCTCGAAGGCGAACGGCTTCGTGACGACGCCAACGGTCAGCGCGCCGATGCTCTGCGCCACCTGCGCTATGACAGGTGCGGCCCCGGTGCCGGTGCCGCCGCCCAGGCCGGCGGTGATGAACACCATCTCCGAACCCACGAGGGCGTCCTTCAGCTCGTCGCGGGACTCTTCGGCGGCGTCGCGGCCCTTGTCCGGGTCGCTGCCGGCGCCCAGCCCCTTCGTCACCTGCTCGCCGATGCGGATCTGAGTGTCGGCGTTGCAGCGGGCCAGCGCCTGCTGATCCGTGTTCACGCCGACGAACTCAACGCCGCCGATGCGGGCCTCGATCATGCGGTCGACGGCGTTGCAGCCGCCCCCACCGACGCCCACCACCTTGATCGGCGGTAGCCCGTCCATGTCGTACTTCATCATGCGATCCTCCCTTCGCTCTCTGCGCTCTGAACGTTCACTTCGGTATCAGCGTCTTGATCCACTTGCGGGCGGCCCCGGCGACTCCCCCCAGGTTCACGCCCGGCATCTTCAGGTCCAGCTTGCCGATTCCGTTGCCATTTCCGTTGCCGTTGACGGGCTTCTCTTCCGCCGCTGCCCAGTGCAGCAATCCGACGCTCGTTGCGTAGGCCGGGCTGTTCAGCGAGTCGGAGAGGCCGTGCACGCCGTCCGGCAGACCCCTGCGGACAGGCATCCGCAGCACCATCTCCGAGAGTTCGATCAGTCCCGGCAGCTCGGCCGTGCCGCCGGTGAAGACGAGCCCGGCGGCCACCATGTCGTCGAAACCGGCGCGTTTGACGTCGATGTAGATCATCTCCAGGATCTCTTCGATTCGCGCCTGCAGGATTTCGGCGATGCGGCGTCGCGACACTTCTTTTGTGCGCTGGCCGCCGAAGGTCTCCATCTCCACGATCTCTTCGGCATCGATCTGGCTTGGCATGCAGGAGCCGTACCTTAGCTTTAGCTCCTCAACGTGCGAGAAGGGCCCGCGCAGGCCGGCGACGAGGTCGTGCGTCAGGTGGTAGCCGCCGACCGGGATGACGGTCGTGTGGAAGACGCTGCCTTCCACGAAGACGGCGATCTCCGTCGTGCCGCCGCCGATGTCGGCCAGGATCACGCCCTGCTCCTTCTCCTCGTCCTCAAGCACTGCCTCAGCAGCGGCCAGAGGCGAGAAGACTAGCATCTCCACCTGCACGCCGGCGCTCTCGACACATTGCGTCAGGTTCTGGATTGCCGTCACAGAGCCGGTGACGATGTGCGTGTCCATGTCCAGACGCCCGCCGTACATGCCGACCGGGTCCGTCACCTGCTCCTGTCCGTCGACGACGAAGAAGCGGGCGATGCTGTGCAGCACCTCGCGGTTCGTCGGCAAGCTCATGTCGCGCGCACCCTCCAGCGCCCGCTCGATGTCTTCCTCAGCGATCGGGCGCTGCTTGCCCGGGATCGTCGAGGTGCCGCGGTTGTTGAGCGAGGTGGCGTGGTTGCCACTGATGTTGACGTAGGCGGAGACGATCTTGGTCCCGCTGGAACGCTCCGCACGCTCTATCGATTCGCTGATCGCCGCCGTAGCGCCCTGGATGTTGTCCACCATCCCCTTCTTGACGCCGTCCGCCGGCGTGATGCCGATCCCCAGCACGCGCAGGTCCTCATCAGGCGTGGCCTCTGCGACGAGGGTGCAGATCTTGCTGCTTCCCACGTCGATCGCGGCCAGTACGTTGTCGTTCACAGCGTCACCTCCACTAGCCTCACTGGAAGGAAGGCCTGTCTCCGAAGCGCAAGTCCAGCACGTGGCCGGTCATGTTCGCCCGGCCCAGTTCCGCTTCGATCTCCCGCCACACGGCGAGCTTGTACTCCATGTCCTGGCTGTCGCCCAGCACGACGCCATATCCGCTGTCGGTAGTGATCGTCAAACCGCTGTCTCCGGACCACTCGAACGTGGCGACGTTTAGCTCCAACTCCGCCGGCACAAGCTCCGTCAGCGAGCGCGCCAGCGACACGGCGTCTTGATCCACGATCTGGCCCGGCTCCAGGTCCACGTCAGCGCCCAGGACACTGATCACCAGCGCCCCTTCTGGCGCATCGCCCACCAGCACCACGCCTTCGTCGTCGACGGTGTAGGCTCTGTCGCCTGCCTGCCAGACTGCCCAGGGCGTGCGCTCTACGATCGCGATGCGCAGCTCCTGCGGCCAGGCGCGCGAGATCGTTGCTTCCTTCACCATCGGCAGCTCCTCGATGCGCGATTCGGCCGCGCTGAGGTTCGCTGTCAGCAGTGAAGCGCCGTTCAGTCCGGCCACGTTCTCGATCTCCTCCGTGCCGACTGTCACCGCGCCGCCGACCTCGATCTCGTTTGCCCGCAACGCCGGCGAGAAGTAAAGCGCGACGATCCCGGCGACTGCGCCCACGGTCGCCAGCGCCAGGCCGATCCTTCGCCAGCGAATGCGCGACAGACGGCGCCGCGTGCGGTCGTCCATTAGCACCTCGCCGCGAACGGTCTTCGCCTTCGCCTTGTCCTTGCGCGAGAATGGAGAGCCAACCCGCTTGCGTCTAGCCACGAGGCTTCTCCTGGTAACGCTCGAGGCCCAGCTCAATCAGCCGGCTGATCAGGTCGCTGTAAGAGAGACCGGCGTTGGCCCAGAGCTTCGGGTACATGCTCGTGGGCGTAAAGCCGGGAATCGTGTTCACTTCGTTGAGGAAGAAGCTGCCGTCGGGCTTCAGGAAGAAATCGACGCGCGCCAGCCCGGCGCAGTCGATCGTCTTGTACGCTGCGACCGCTGTCTCGCGCAGCCGGTCCGAAAGGGCTTCCGGGATATCCGCCGGGATGTGCAGGCCGGTCGCGGGGTCATCGTACTTGGCCCGGTAGTCGTAGAACTCGGTCTCGTAGGTGATCTCACCGACTGGCGATGCCTCCGGCTCGTCGTTGCCGAGCACCGCTACTTCGACCTCGCGGCCCTCGATCGCCTTCTCAACGAGTATCTTGCGGTCGTAGCGGAACGCCTCGGCGATCGCGGTGTCGAGGTCCTCACGCGAGCGCGCCTTGGACGTGCCGACGCTGGAGCCGCCGTTGGCCGGCTTCACGAACGCCGGGTAGCCGATCGTGGCCTCGGCAGCGAGCAGCACGTTGTCGCGGTTCCGCGTCCAGTCGCTCGCCTTGATCTCGACGTCGTCGACGACGGGGAAGCCGTGGTGGCGGAAGAACGTCTTCTGCAGCGCCTTGTCCATGCCCAGCGCCGACGCGGCGACGCCCGCACCGACGTACGGCACACCGGCCATCTCCAGCAGACCTTGCAGCGTTCCGTCCTCGCCGTTGGTGCCGTGGATCAGGGGGAAGACGATGTCCACTCGGCGCAGCGCTGACAGCGCCGCCGTCCGGTAGAGCAGGCCTTCGCCCAGCGGCTCGTCCAGCGAGCGAAGCCGCTCCTGGCGGATGCGCTGTAGCGCTTGATCGGTCTGCGCGGGCGTCAGCCACGTGCCCTGTCGCGTGACGCCGATCGGTACGGCCTTAAAGCGCGTCTCGTCGATCGCGGCCATCACGCCTTGCGCCGATACGACCGAAACCTCGTGCTCGACGGAGCGGCCGCCGAAGAGGACGGCGACTTTGAGCTTTCGTGCCCGCGGCGTCATTCAAACTCTCCCACGAAGGCCACTTCCGGCGTCATCTCGACGCCAGTCTGCTCGCGTATCTTTTCCTGCGCCAGCTCGATCAGCGACGTGATGTCTTTGGCGGTGGCGCCGCCCAGGTTGAGGATGAAGTTGGAGTGCTGTTCCGAAAACTGCGCGTTGCCGATGCGATGGCCGCGCAGACCTGCGCCGTCGACGAGCTTCCACGCCGCCTTGTCCGGCGGGTTCTTGAAGACGGAGCCGCAGTTCTGGCCCGTCGGCTGCGCGTTCTTTCGCTGCTTGTCGTAGCCGCGGATCGTCTCCTTGAGAGACTCCGCGTCGCCCTTCTGCAGGCGCACGTCCACGGACAGCACCGCGCTTTCGCTGATCGTGCCGGTGGCCAGCGCGCTCTTGCGATAGTCCAGCCCCAGCTCAGCGGCCGAGAGTTCGCTCACCTCGCCCTCGGCGTTCGTCAGACGGGCGCTGATCAGCACGTCGCTGAGCGAGCGGTCGTAGGCGCCGGCGTTGGAGACGACGGCCCCACCCAGGCTGCCGGGGATGCCGCAGGCCCACTCGATGCCACCGTAGCCGCCGCTGGCCATCCGCCGCGCCAGCGTCGCGAACGAGAGCCCGCTGCCGGCGCTCACGCGCGGCCCGACACCGTTCTCCCACGGCTCGCTGATCTCGGAGTGCTGGTTGTCGATGACCAGCCCCCGGATGCCGCCGTCGCCGACGAGGACGTTCGAGCCGGAGCCGAAGATGTGGACCGCAGCGCCGTGGCGCTCGCCGCTCACGAACGCCTGGCGCAGCTGCTCCTCGCTCTTGACGGAGACGAAGAGGTCCGCCGGTCCGCCGACGCCGAAGGTGACGTGGCGCGACATCGGCTCGTCTCGCTTGACGGGAGCGATCTGGTTCAGCTCCGCGGTTAGTTCGTCGTTCATCGCTTCTTTAGTGCCTCCAGCACCAGCGGGCCCGCCTCTTCGACGTCGCCCGCGCCGACGGTGAAGAATACGTCGCCTTTGGTCAGCACATCGGCGACGATGCTCGCCGCCTCGGCGACCGATCCTGCATAGACGGCCGGCGGGTGAGTGATCTCGCCGGCCAGCGCCTCGGCGTCCATGCCCTGCGCCGGGTCCTCGCGCGCCGCGTAGGTCTCCGCCAGGTAGAGCGCGTCGGCGTCGCCGAAGCAATCGCGGAAGTCCTCCAGCAGGTACGAGGTGCGGGTGTAGGTGTGAGGCTGGAAGAGAATGACGAGCCGCCGGCCGGGGAAACGGGTGCGTGCCGCTGCCAAGGAGGCGCGGATCTCGGTGGGATGGTGTGCGTAATCGTCCATGACTGTGACGCCGGCGGCTTCTCCTATGAGCTCGAAACGCCGCGTGATGCCCGTAAACGAAGCGATGGCCTCCCTCACGGTGTCCTTAGGGACGCCGAGGATTTCGCCTACGGCAACCGCAGCCAGGCAGTTGCTTACGTTGTGCACGCCGACAAGTTGCGTCACAAACTTCCCCCAAAGCTGTTTTCGAAATCGTACCACAAAGGATGAGCCGTCTATACCCTTACTCTCTGCTTCTGGTGGCCTATCCGCAGCGATCCCCGCGTACCAGTCAGCTTCCGGAGAAAGGTGACTGTAGGAGACGACGTGGACGGGGAAAGTCACGTCGTCTCCTACAGTCTTAGGGAGAATCGCCTGTCGCTGTGACAGGCACTCCTGCAAGGGGGGGGAATCCAAGCAGGCAACGATGAAACAGGAGATGTCAACTTGAGCGAGGAA